>WLWI01004955.1_pt1 | contig 11161 bp, 5 predicted proteins | sample 6701501 | NCBI WGS metagenome assembly WLWI01 (sample SAMN12718690, study PRJNA515312) | sponge metagenome | isolation source: marine sponge | host: Mycale hentscheli | place: New Zealand: South Island, Marlborough, Capsize Point | collected 2014-11-01
AGGGGTGTGCAGTGCTCTAGGAGTGGGGAGAGGGGTGTGCAGTGCTCTAGGAGTGGGGAGAGGGGTGTGCAGTGCTCTAGGAGTGGGGAGAGGGATGTGCAGTGCTAAGTCTTATGAGCTTCACATTATGAATGTAAAGATAAGCAAGACTAAAACAAGAAGCTAGAAATTATTGGCAATCGCAGTAAAATTTCCAAATTTAACACATGGTTCACACACAAACACTAAATAATAATAACAATTGCAACAACAACAATACAATGTGGTATATTTTAGCTTCAAATACGAGAGTTGGCGTGTGTGTGTGTGTGTGTGTGTGTGAACCTGGCCAGAAATAATCAGTTCAAAGAGTATGTGTACTCAGTCACTCTCCTCCTGGCCCGCAGACAAACACACAAACACACCAAGATTGCCTGATTGATAACTCCGAGTACTTTAGTTGACACAACAACGGTTGCCACGGTTGCTTTACCTCATACCAAAACCACAGAAGTTTGTTATTTTACCAGCACTGTTTTGTGTATGCTGTCACCACAAGAGTAGTGCCACAACTGCAATGGCTGATAGCGTACACCAGGTGCACGCGCGTATGTGTGTGTATAAGTGTGAATCATGGACGAACAAAGGAAAAATACACCTTGCTCCAAATGACTCTGGCCAATACAGTTATTCTGTAGCTATGCTTACTAGTACCCCATCACAAAACCACTGGCTGTAGGAGGAGTCTCAGATTGACGTTAGAAAAAGCTTTGCAATTATATTTAAGGGTTTGAATCTGCCATGAATATCATATAGCAACAATAGCTGCTCTGATAGATGACGGCACAACTTTATACTCATTGTCTCTGACTGCTGCCAGTTCCTTTTTTTAGTTACATCTACCCGAAGAGGAAAAGATTTAAAAAAATAAAAAAATAAAAAAATAAAAAAATAAAATAAAAATAAAATAAAAATCCTCCAGAATGCCTTGCATGGGTAACCTTACCAGACAATTATCACCTTTCATAAACCTATAACCAGATATCCAGTAACGGTTACCAAACAAACATACCAACACACAAAGTCATCCAAAGGCCCTGTGTTGTTATTACAAACAACAACCTAACTATAGAAGCAAGACGTACAAACTGAGCAAGTTTCTACACATACCAGAAATTCCAGTGGGCCATTCATTTACATGGGAATAATAGTAAAAACAAAACAACAACAAAAAACAACTTAAAATTTAAACAAACAAACGAAAAAAGCCAGTCATGTTGAACAATTGGGGTGGGGTGGGTGGGGGAGAGGAAGTAGTATGAAGGGAAAAGAAAAAGAAAAATGAAGAAGCATTATCCTCTGACGATATATTAGTTAACCACTTAGTTTTACAGCATGCATTAAGATGAGAATGCCATTCCAAGCTAAATGAACTTTTGTTAAACATACCTACAACTGCTAGAATTACTTTTAAGATTGCCTCTGGGCAAACTTCAAACCGAAAGTATTGCAAAAAAGCAGACAATGCAAAAAGTTTTAAACATACTTTGCAGAGAAAAGTAGACGAACGAGTTTATGGACCAGTTAAGCTGTGATATTGCAAGCTCAAGGTATGGCTACAGGAGAATGAATTTACATAACTGGAAAAACCTAAACATTAGCCTTGTGGTTTGTAAAGTAAAGCTTGAACAAAAGAGAGGGAGGGATGCAACTGAGAGGTTTAATTACACTCTGGTCAGTTCAAATAGCTCGGAATTGTCCAGCTTTGCTGGTAATTGTCCATGGGTATTCCCTGGATGCCCCACCCACTTATATGGGTGTGTCCTACAGTCATATTACCAAATTAACCCAAATTAACTGAAAACATGCTTTTGTGACAGCATATTGGGGGGGAAGAGGATTATATAGTATATCCTATTATAGCTTTTCTAGCAAAACTCAATTGCTCAAAGTTAATAGAATACACGTAAAGCAAAAAAGCTAAGGCTTTCACACACCCACACCAAGAGTTTCCTGACCTCTCCAGTTTCCCAAACACACTTCCTTGACGGACCTTCCTCCAGCACTACTACATGGGTCACACCCACACCAGATTAGCACGCTGGGAGACTGGATGACATAGTTCAGCAGTCGAGGTGTTAAGAACCTCCCCTGCAGCCATTTCACCTTCAAGTTGTGGCACCTCAAACCAACACTCCAGTCCAGTCAAGCAGAACACAAACCGTGAGAGCTCACACGCCTCCACACACACACACACTAGAAAGCTGGAGCTCCCCAACGAGCAGAAATTCAGCAGTACTTAAAAAAACAGGAATAATATTTAATTTGTGGCTTATTAAAATGTTTTTTTCTTCTGACTTCAAGAAAATAATGTTTATGACTGCCCGTTTTGTTATGTCACTGTGGAAACTGCGTAGCCAAGTGACTAAGTTGACCTTTTTTATCCGATGCCCCACAGTGCAATAACAAACCTAAGTGGCCAAGGTGACAATGAGTGCAATATTGGCGATAATGGATTTTAATGGTGTCAATTCATAACAAAATTAAAAATACGTGTTAGTCGATATGAGAATTGGCTAAAAAGAATGAGTTTTTAAAAGCACAAGACAAACTTTTCAAACACTGCAAGAGTGTAAACCCCATATCATTAATTGCACACGAAGCTGACTTGCTGTTTACCTGTTGTCACATTTAATTCCAGATAAATAGAAGTTTAATGTACATACACATAAAGAGAACTACCCATTTAACATCTTTTTTTTTCTTCTTCCCCCAAATTACTTGTGTTGCAAGGAGAATTCTATAGGCCCTTGGCAAGCCTGTGAAAATTAAAATTGGTCATGCATTTATAATTTTCTCTTCGTCCAATTTTATAAAACTTAAAGTAATAATGGAGTCACAAATTTATGAGTACAAGGTACAAACCACGGCATACCACATTTTCCTCCATATTTTCACCCACCAAAAGCCACTCCCTCCCTGGTAACACTGGACATCCAGGGCTAAAGAATGGCCACAGTTGACAATAGAAGATGGTCAGTTTATCTAAGTTAAGGTCGACCACATAGGACAGGGACATGCCATATGGCAGCTAGTTGTCCTCCACATGCTACACACATACCGACAATCTTGCCTCATCCGAGAGACTCTCTTCTCTCTCTGGTTGGCTCCTCCTGGCTCTTGATGGAATGCACACATAGCTACGCACATGCTTCACAAGGTGAGCAAACCTCTTTGTATTTATTTCTAAGTTCACTTTAGATTAAAAAACAACAGCTAAATAGTTCCTTGATACCTATACTGTAGGGGAATTCTAAAAGTAATTTGTATAACTCAACACTTGAAACAAACTGCAAAACAGCAGCAGTTGAAGATGCAAGCTTTATAGCTAGCATTATAAATACATAGACCAATGAAAATAGGTGAATATTTTGGGATGTATGCATTCAAGGGGAATAAATTATGCACGGTTGATTTATAGATAGAGAACAGATGCTATATAAAACACAGCCCAAAAGGCTATGGTGGACTGCAAATGATCAGGCAAGTCAGCCACAAATAGTCTCAAGGGTTACAAAAATACCAAGTGTGAATTATCAGTAAGGTTGCAGCTATCACCAGCAAACTAACGTATTGAAAAAGTGTAGTCTTTCATGCACTAACAAATATCGTATTTAGACTTTAAGCGCATCAATAGTATTTGATAAAGTAGATCAAACCAAGTAGATATTACTGGTAGATATATATCCTGAAATGAGAAATTATTATGCATGTCCACGATGTAAATAAATCAATACGTTTCATTCCTTCGCTAATTTCCCCCCTCTTTTTATCACCTTTAACATTGCTCCAAGTAGAGTTGCACCGATAATCGGCCTACTTTTTCGATATCGGTACCAGTCGTCAACACTACCCGCCGTACCGGTATAATTAACCGATAGAAATTTTTTTTTGTACTCGCTGCATGGACACTGAAAGGATGAGTTCTACTTGCTCTTAGACGGCGTAAAGACAAAGAAACTTAACTACGATGTCTAAAAAGAAGTCACCAATTTGGCACTACTTCGTTTCTGTACCATTATATTTCTAATTATGTAAAAATTAAATTTTCAAAATTCAATGAATATATCTATCTGTTATCAGTATATCAGTAAAATCTTCTATCGGTGCAACTCTAGCTCCAAGTTTAAAAACCATACCCTAACTCAAGAACCTATTATGCCTGATGAAGTCCAGTGTTGGGTGAGGTGCATCAGTTCAGTGTGTCTGTACCAACCAACACTGCAGCTTCAAAGGCAACACACTTCAGACCACACACTTCAAACTCAACTGCACACTTCATAACAGTAGCAAAAAACTGGTGTGTGTTCTTACGGATGAGAGTGTGTACATATTCACAGCATGTATAATGTTTCAGTCATTCTCGGCTGAAATAATTATAATAATAGCAAATGTTCTCATTTTTACAGGCAATAATATTGTTAATTAAAACTTAACCCGACGTTTCGATTGGCTGTAAAAACAAGACAATTTGCTATTATCATGTATAATATGTTAGTGCATGTGAGGATATTTTGTTTGAGTATGTAAAAAGGTTGAATAATTCAGCCATTTTGTATGCATGTTGTTCACTTCACCTAAAACACTTTAGATCTCTATTTCAACACCTTGAAAATATTGTTAAAAAAATACATATTACCATCAGTCTAAGGTTGAATATTGTATTACTAAACGTTTTATTCATTGATTTGTTCTTTTTAGTTGGAGTGAGTAGGGAAAAAAAACAAAAAAAACCCAAAAAACAACAACTACCAAGTAATACCCTTCCCACAAATGAACCAACTTACATAATAAAAGTTTTAAGAAAAGAAAAAGAGGGTAAAATGACGCTAAGTGTGTTGTAAGATCAACAACCACAAGGGACTTGTGGGACAAGAAGCTCTAATTCTGTATGCTTCTACATCAACAAAGTGATAATTACGAATGCACCTAAGTACACGAGCAACAATTACACACAGCAACCGCCCGATGGGATCCTTGGAGGATGCACCGTTTGCACAGTGACAAAACCAACACCACTACACAAAACAGTCATACCAAGCAAGTCCTACAGCCACAGTGGGACCAAGCAGGCTTGTGGCAGATCGAGAACGTGCGCGCAAACATACACAAAGGACATACATGCTGTACAAGCATGAGTTACCATCCAATGAATTACTCCTTACCCAATAAATATGAACCCAACTATAAATATGTAACATTTGATGCATACATAGACTTAAAAAGGTACAAAAAAAAAAAAAGACACGCAAACAACAATATATGGTATAGTATTCTAAAGCTTACCAAATCATTGATAATTTCTTGAATGCGAGTACGAACTCCTTCAATGCACTGCTTTGCTCCCTTCAAAGTAACCTTGCTGGAGCTACTGCTTGATCGAGGGAAGCTGATGACCACACCTCCATTGTCCTCCGCAATCTCATGGATTAGCTGAAATAATAAACAGGAAAAAATTTTTTTTTAGTACACCGTGTAATGAAAAGCTGAATTTAGGTTTTGAAAAGGTAGTAAGAGAAATTGTAATGAGGGCCAATCCTCTTACACCATCAGAGTAAAACCTTAATACTAAGTCGTTTACTAATAAATATAATGCAAAGATTGCCACATGTCATCAGTTTACGTCTCACACTACTTTTGCAAACCTCGTACGGTTTTGAAGATCGCCCTAGAGATCAAAGGATGTTGCTACAGATGATGTAACATGCAAAAACAATCCCTCCAAGCTTACTCGACATTTGGCATTTCCTCCTCCCTCCCTCCCTCTCTAATGCACCCTCTGACGACTAATCGTCTCTTTAAAGGCAATCTTTTGAACAACTCACATCTAAGATAAACAGAGAAGACTGGCACAGCTACCCACTCAAACAAACACAGAGGAACAGGACTCCATGCTAGCACATGGATACAGTGTGTACTTAAGGAAGCTATTCTAAGTATTCACTAACGAGAGAAAAAAGGGGGAGGGAATGAAAAAACAACAACAGTGTCCCTAAAAAAATAAATAAAATAAAAAAATTCTAACTTTTTATTTTTTTGCTCTAAGATATTACTCATTTTCACTGCAGTAGGAAATTTCACCCCATTCAGTCTTCGTATGGAGAGATATTCATGCACAATCCTAAAGTTGCCTTATTATTATCTACCTGATACCTGCAGGAAATTCTATTCTACCAGAGATGACAGATCATTTTGTTGCCGTGCAACTAAGAGATATTCTGTAACCAATCCAACCACACAATATCTTCTAACAGAGATATCTGATGGGTTGATGAGCATACAATTATCAAACATTACATTTACGCTAGTTTATAATACCACTAATTGACTATTTTCAGCTTCACCGCCAACAAAAACTCCATTAGCCCTGCCATTTATCACCAATTGAATCTCCATTAAAACTGCAGGGTATTTGACCCTAAATGACAAACTTAGCATAGAAAAACTAATTGTTTCTGTCTTGCATCCACTGCAGAGTATAAATAGTTACTTAAATTCACACAACAAAAATTAAACATTTAGAACACATGGAATAAATTGGTATCCATTTAATTTATATTTAACACAAATTTTCATTAAATGCAGAAGATCCTAGGTAACTAAAGAAAGAGAAAGGGAAAAAAAATCCAATTCATGAGCACTCTGACTACCTGATAAGATTAGATCACTACCACACAAATCTATCTACTATAATATTTTAATAAATGAAAACCAATCCCGTTGTTGCATAAATTACTACAGACCCCACCAGGTAAAGATCTACACACAATAAAGGAGAAGCGCTCCATTGGGGGATCGGGGAACAAACAAATGAAAATTTAAACTTTTTTTTACTCCAATTTCCACCATCGCTACTACTCAGCTACTACAAATCTTATCAAGTATTGCCCAAGCAGGAAATCGAATAGCAATCACAACAGTACTTGCTCCTGATCCAAGCACCCAGGAGTAATTGAGTTTCTGAGCCAACCGTCAGTTGATGCATTTCGCTGCACTATTTACAATAACCATGGCCGGTCGCCTAGTAAAAACAAACGCCTCTTCTAAAGTAAACGCAGGTGGCAACATTCAGAGTAAGACGCTGGGGGTGTGACGAGGGCTTTGCACGTAACACAGCCTTGCTTTGAGGACGAGGAGGCTGACGTGGGCTGTGTACAAAACACGCAAGTCCCCTGGAGACAAACATTGTCGTTTCCATGTAAAGGATTACATGTTGCAGGCAGAGAGCAGGTATATTGTGGCAGAATGACTTGACAATAGGAGCGAGGGAAGTGCAGTGAGAAACCAAGTTTGCAGGGATAAACAACAACAACAACAACAACAATAATAATTATAGTCCATGGATGTCAGATTTACAACAAAAGATGTCATATTATTTGCATACATGTTCATGTAGTGTCCCATCCTCCAATGCTTCTCACAGTGTGGAACGTCACATTGTCCTCCTTATATTCCCTGGCAGCTTTACTTTATGACAGGCTAACGTCATAAGCCACCCTACAATCTCAACTTTTGAACATTGGGGGCTTCTAAAGACAACACATTGGGATATTCCAACATTTATAAGTGCAAACAGTCAGCGATGACTTTTAAAACTTCCACAGAATTCAATAATTTAAGCGAGGAATTTTTTAAAAAACTTTCACCAACCCTAAAAGGAAAACATTTCTCCTCTCAATAATTGTGATATCAAATCAAAGCTGAGATCAATGCCTTATCAAGCAATTAGTCCTCAAACTAATCTCCCAGCTAAAAGGGTCTTTAATTGATCCAGGTTTTAATTAGCCGGCCTCAGCTGTTAGTTCAGTGGGTTGCTAGAATAACTTTGACCAGGCACGACTTCACACAACTTGTAACTGGTACAAGGACAATGCAAGACACACTCTCTCAACCCACACAATCTGTGCCAACTCAACCAGTCATTAGCAGCAAATTTCTATACTGAAAACAAACACAAATGAGTGCTCTGATTGGGTGCACTAGAAAGCACTTTGCTGAAGGGAGTGCATGAAATGACTCGTGCAATGTCACTGGCTGACAGTGAGATAGTAGACTGAGGAGAGTGAAGTCATATCAATGCAAGTACTCTTCACTTTTTTCAAAGAAGTCCTTACAAACAAATACTCGGGGGGGGGGGGGGGAAATGAAGCAGAATTTTAATTCATGATAAGCACTGTATTATTAATCCCTGAGGCAATGACAAAAAAGTTACTAAATGAAAGAAACAAAAACAAAACATTAACAGTGGAATTGCAGCCACTTTCATGTAACTGTCCACAAATTTTTCAAACAAACAACCAACATACTGTCCGACCAATTCACCCACCTACCCAGACAGCCAGCCAGCCAGCCAGTCAGTCCATCCCTCCACACCACCATTAACCATAAAACCAAGAGACTAACCTAACCAAAACCATTTAGTCTCCAAGAGGCACAAAGCCACCGAGTCATGGCAAACTCTTCAACCATAAATGGACGAAATTTTCCTAGCTCTCCACAAGCTAAAACCTTAAAATTGATGTAATGAGGCACCAGACAATCTGAACACAGTTGTGGTACACCACACACACACCCCCCTCCCTCCCCCCTGCAGACTTCCATTGAGGTCGAGTACTGTTTACACTCAGTGGGGGGCCTTACTTTCAATTAATTTTCAATGTGATGCAGTCACCACCAGTCAAAGATCACCAATCACACAACTCTTAGTGGTATCAACCTTCTCCTGCCACAAATAAATAATAACAAGAAATGTCATCCCCATGTTGTACAATGAATATTGTATTGGATATTTTTCCTAAACAGTAAAACGGTTGTGCTTCAAAGCCTCGTCGTTGCAGAGGTAACTTCCTCTATACATTTAAAAATACAGACGTCAAGAACTATGCGTGGGTGTGTCAGAGTGTTTAATATGCAGCGTTCAATATATGAAAATATTGAATGCTCAGGTAATGGTGGAAACTCAAGAAAAAATATCCAATGTCCACTTTGATCACAAGAAGCTACTAGCCCAGTGTGAAGTTGTTTACTCCAAGACCTGATCATACGTGGAGTAGTTATCATCAGATATCTGGGATTTCCTTGTGTTGGCCGAGCCTCTGGTCGTACTATGTACTCAACTCCGCTAGCTAGGGAGTTTGATAAATAGTGTTTATCTGCTAATACCAGATACTTGGAACCTTTATCTCACTTGTGCACAGCAGAATAACAGGCCAACTCCTTACTGGGTGGGGACTCCTTAAAGACTTCGTCTTACGGCATTGATATCATTAAAATATTACGCTGGAAGCTAAAAAACAAAAAACAAAACAAAAAAAAAACCAAGCAAAAAAAAAACAAACAAACAAACAAACAAACAAAAACCCAACACAACAACAACAACCAAACAAAAAACTAGCCAAATAACGCCGTTATCCTCATCATCATCTGCATAATTAGCACAAAAAATTTTGTATGAAGTTTTGAATTTTGGTGTTCCGTGCAATGGACTTTGTACCTTCAAATATTGTCAATAGGTGTTACATGTGATCCACTCATAACTAGAAATTGAATTAAGCCTCACCAATCAAGCAAAACTTAATTAAGGCTCTGCCAGACACACACCTCCACGTGCACAAGGCAGGTAAGAGAAAGAGAGAGAGAGCGAGTGTGAGAGTCTACGGGGATCAAAGCCACATAACAAGAGCAATGTAGTAGAAGGAAGTAGGAATTACTGTCTCCCAAAGGTGCGTATCCATCACAGTGTGGACAAAATATAACTATAGCCAATCTTCGAGCATGTGCAGAACAATAATTCAACACTTTGTAACACCTATAATTCCAGAACACGCACACCACAGCATCAGCTAGAATGGGGAATGAGTAATTCAATTCAATTCATTGTAGGTAACTTCTGCTGTGATACTAGGAGAGGGGAGGGGAACACTGGGGAGTAGGCGGGAGGGAAAGACGAAAAGGGTCAGTTGGCGGAGGCACACTATATACTCTACACATAAAATATCACTTCTTAATAATAGCAAATTTTTCTCGTTCTAACAGCCAATATTGTTAATTAAAACTTAACCCCCTACACTTAAAATGTCACTTCTTAATAATAGCGACGTTTCGACTTCTAGCCGAAGTTTTCTTCAGGAGTCAATGTCGGGTTAAGTTTTAATTAACAATATTGGCTGTTAGAACGAGAAAAATTTGCTATTATTATAATTATTTCAACCAAGAATGACTGAATCATGCCACTTCTTATTTCACAAAATTAGTATAAAAAAAAACAAAAACAATTTTCTCTTGCATTATTTCCACAACTTTCAATTATGCCTCATCTTGAGAAGTAAGACACTTAAAAAAAAGAAGCAAGTTTTCAATAATTGGGATCAAATAAACCAAGCAAAAAAACTGTATCCACCACAACAGACCAAATCCTTAACACTAGACCACCACTGGGCCCATAGGGGAAAACTAAACAAGTACCAATCCACCACAGCTACCACATGAGGTGATAAGTGGTAACCAACATTTGGTCTCGACAACCACCAAAATAAAGAAAAGGTGCCAAGAAGCTAAAATATAGCCACACCACTCCACATCCTCTTCAAAGCGCTTTCTTGTTCCCACGAATGCCCCCCCCCTCTCTCTCTTCCTCCCTCACTCCACTCCCAGAAATCCTTCCCATGTCACCAAAATATATTTACCCCGAGGTTTGTTTACAGACTTGTTTTGTTATACACAAATAAAAAGTGAAAGGGAACTTTCTTCTGGTGAAGCGTGTGACTCAAGGTCAATGCAGTATACAAATAAAGGGATAGCCGCCTCTGAAAGTAAAGGGCAGGGTGTGGAAAAATGAGGGGGGAGGGGAGAGATAAATACGCCTTGTGTGGGAACACTGGTTCCAATATACTTTCTGTATAGTCCACAAGTCAGGGTTCAGCATGGGTGCATGCTTGTGGGTGGGCGTGACCGAAAATTCTGCAGCTGTGGTCTTGTAATTAAAACTTCCATTCTCAATAGGAAATGCATGGCGAGAAAAACAAAAACAAACATAAAGCAACAATAACAAGGAAATGACTATGGGATACATTTTGTTACGGGGGGGGGGGGGGGGGGGGGGGTGTGGTTTTTTTATTATTGG
>WLWI01004956.1_pt1 | contig 11161 bp, 5 predicted proteins | sample 6701501 | NCBI WGS metagenome assembly WLWI01 (sample SAMN12718690, study PRJNA515312) | sponge metagenome | isolation source: marine sponge | host: Mycale hentscheli | place: New Zealand: South Island, Marlborough, Capsize Point | collected 2014-11-01
GCGAGTTCCTAGCCAGGCTCCAGGAGCTTTGCTTGCACGGCTCACAGTGCCTGCTTAGTGCACAGGCATCCTGGCTCTGCCAGGTGCGCGTGACCGCCTAGCGGCAGCAAGAAAATTTGCATTTTTTTTTGCATTTTTTTTTATGTGTTAGTTTAATGTGTTAGCTCTAAGATTTGCATGTTACATGTACTCTAGTCAAGAAACTGATAAGCTCCCAAAACTACCACACACATACACACATATACACACACACACTTGGTTACAGAATACACCAACACAAGTCTTTATTCTTCTTCTCTTGTGACATAAATGTTGGACAATGGAAGTTGAAACAATACTGAGTTGTAGGTAGCGCTAAGGCAAACAGTATAACTCAATTATAACTTTTCAAATCCACTGCTTCGAATTGAAAATGATCTGAGTAAGTTTGCATGTGTGATGAAAGTGAAGGGGCCAGGGAGGCACTCGCCCCTAGATGCTTGGGAGTCAAAGGGGTCACACAGCATGCCGATTTATTACACCTCATACTAGTACCACCATTAAAATGTTAAATTTCAGGGTATATTGGTTAACAAATTTAATACAACTCCAATATTTTTCTACAGCTTAGTTTTACAAAAAGTAAAATGCCACAAAACAAAAGGGTTTATGTTTTGGTTTTAGTTAACTAAAGCGACACTACTATATTATGTCAGGGACAACATAATTTTGAAGGGAAAAAACACTAACCAAAGAATATTGTTTAGTGGAGTAGGGACAGAGGAAGTTACCAATCAAACATTGGCACGAGGGTCAAAGAACAAATGAAATTATGCACATCACACCTAATTGTGTCTCACTCACTTCACTCAGTCATGTTAAATGGTTAATGGTACCCTTACTTAATAATAACTTGCTCTTACTGTTTATAGTTAATGTGTCAGAAACAATTGGTGCACTTTGATAAGTGCCAGTTGTAGCTCGTACACGAACAGTGACATTGAAGCCAATGCTGAATACACCAGTGGTGTAAGTATGTCCCTTTAGTTCCAAACCACCATTATGAATGCTTGAAGTGCTAATGAATATACGATAACTAGCTTCAGGGAAACCTTCTGGAGGAGTCCAGATTGCCTGTACTCTTCTGTTTTTGATTTGTCTTAATACAATACTAGTAGGAGGACCTGGATCTGCATATAAATGAAAAAGTTAAGATTTATCTACAATAACAAAACATTGCTTAAGTATCCTTCACTATGACATGTAAATTGAATGCTATTGTAATTATAACACCTGAGTACAATAGTGTTCTAGTTATTAATTCTCAGTGTGCAAGACGGAGAGGGTTAGCCGTGTCCTGTCTGTCTGTTTGTTTGTCCGTCAATCGGTCCTTTCCGCTCTGAGTATGGAGATTATTGACGATTAGCTATTGATAGATATCAATTTACTTCTTGTATTTTGCCACTTTTTGAATTTCGTGAAAATGCTATTCTATGATTTGTTAAAAAAAATTAACTAACTTTTTTTATCATCACATCGTAATCACGTAAGCAAAATAATTTCTGCACATGCTGTATTTTGCTTTATGCTGAAAAGTAAACGTGTGCTTGAAATTGGAATTCGCATTGAATCTATTGGTAAGTGTCACTTTCATCTTTGATTTATCTTATGAAGACAACATTTAGCTACATCTGCCCTTTCCATTGCAGAGCTGTATAAATACCTGGTTTGACTGAGAAATAATTTTGTAATAGCTATAGTTGCAAAGTATGTATGTGAGTTAGGTAAAAATTACAATTTGAAACTTCATTTTTTGGTGCAATGATGAGATTAATATTGTATCAATATAGTAAAAACTCTACATAGGTAGACTTAATAGATTGAATTAGTTTACTGAATGTAGCTTAAATATTTGTATCTAACTTTTTCATTCTTCGTATCTAACTTTCTTGTTCTCTAACATCCATAATTATGTTAATTAAGACTGAACCAATGTTTTCACTTATTGCCAAAATCCTTCATTAAGAAGTTGAAACGTCAGCTTAAGTTTTATTTTAACATAATTATTGGCTCTTAGAACAAGTAAATTTGCTATTATTATAATTAACCCGAGAATGACTGAATAAAAAATATTTATATCACAAATAATAGCTCTATGAATTCTACCTTCAACTATAAACACTGGTGATGTCAATGGACTGGACATATTATCATTGATAACAGTGTAGGTGTAATTTCCAGGTAGGTATCCTTTCACTGCTAGAGCAACTCTATACATGTGACTCTCACATGGTCCAGTACCTACAATAGTCTCTCCTCCTCCATCATAAAAGTAACCATTAGCAACTTGTGTATTTTTGTCAATAATATTTCCATTTCTTTTCCAAACTACTGATGAAGCTGGTGCTCCTGTAGTAGTTCCATCTATTATTAACTCTAATCTTTGGTGATTCATTAAATTAATATTTGAGTCTGCATCCAATTGAATTGTCACATTTGTAATAGGACCTGAAATGTACATTATAATAATATAGTTAGTGTAATTAATTTATAAAATTTTAAAAAGCTTTCTACAGATGTACACCATTACCTAATTTGTAGCAATTACAGTTTCTAACTTTTGCTTTTACACAGAATTTTAGAATAATATTTTCTATACTAACTTACATTGTCCATAAACTGGTATTATAGAAGTAGTTATCAAGGTAATTAGTATGCAGGAGATCATTTCTATAATAAAGAGTAACAGAACTAATGATGCAGTACAGATAAAAATGTTTTACTAGCACTGAAATTATTGTAAGCTACAGATAATATCAAGTTGGAGTACACTTGTGTGCTAGGTAAGAGAGTTGACAAAGATTTTGGTCCTCTGCTGATCAATGAGATCTGGGATTCAGGCACAGAACATGCACCAATCTCTTTTTGAAAAATAATGTTGATAATTATAAATATAATATTAGAATCAACCCAACTCTTAAAATAATTCAGCATTAATGTAAGTATGAGTTCACACTGAATTTGGTGTGAATTTACACTGAATTTGGTGTGTACTTCACACCAAAACGATGAGGTGTGCACATCACACCATATTTTGGTATGACTATTGTTACAAGTGTGGTTCACGCTTAATTTGGTGTGATTTACACACCCTTTAAATTACAGTGTAGAATCAAAATCTGTACTTTCCTCGAGAGTGTCAGTTAAAAATTGAATACAATTTTTCTTAAAACATGTATTCAAAGCTTCAACATATTTTATAGCATCTCAATACTTTTTATTGTACAAATTATCGAGAACATCATAAAAAAATTACAGATGTCTCATAAAATATTATACTCATGAGTATTCCCGACATTTAGCAATTAATGTGGCACATGGTTTAATAATCATAGCAGGTTTGCTTGTAGTGTTGCTGTTGTTGCTGAATATTGTCCTTGTGGTCATGAAGATAAAATTTATTCTTGCCCTGTCAAGCTCAGATCTTTTTTGTTATAAGATTAATAAAGGAATATGGTTTATTTTTTATTGATTTATACTACATAATGCCATAATAAATGAGCTTGTGTGATTCCACAGTAATAATTATTAACCTTAAGAAAGCTATTATGGTGCAATATACTACAATAATTACAGTCATAAGAGGTCATTTGTTTAAACAAATGTTATTATTAATATTATTTTAATATTAATGCAAAGATTGGTTATTGCTAATTGGAGCATTCACCACATAAGTTTGTGATTCCTACAATATAAGAATAGTTAGAGTGAGGATTTGATCTTTTAAAGAATGAACAATGTTACTTGTTCCATGTATGTTGTATAGTCCATTATGTTAAACAATGTCACTTGTTACGTGCATGTGATAGTCCAATATGTTATGCAATATGAATCTGATATTACTAAATTAATAGACTTAAACCACCATACAATACCATAGAATGTGAAATGTACTTGGGGCCCCTCTGTCCCCCATATCCTACTTCCTGTGATGAAGACATTATAGGCTAAAATTATAATTGCTACAATTGTCTATTTTTTTAAAATTATTCTGAGAATATCCCATGTTTTACATGAGTTATATATTATTGTCTTTCAAATACAATTTAAATTTAAAATATATAATTATTTTGAAAAAATATATTTACAAGCATCATTTTAAATATACTATAATACATATTATGGAAATACTGACAAAACTTATGACTAGCATAATACCACACTAATTCGTATAGCTAGTAAAATTAAGCAAGACACTATTAGGGTAACACAAATAACAAATCAGGGTTATTTTTTGTTTGTTTATTATGTATGTCTGAATATATGTATGTTTTCTAATATGACCCTCGCAGACTAAAATTTTTTGTTTATTGATCTTTACTTGTACCATTAGATTAAAATAAATTTTAAGAGTATTCTCCGATATCTAAAATAATGTTGTGGGATGCAGTTAGGTCTTAAAACTTAACTAGCAGTTCTTATATTATGTTATCTTAGTTATGCACATTCAGGCTGTGAAGCTTGTGATGCTGTATTTCTTTACATCTAGACATGTTAACTATGCCAGATATGGTCTCTTCTATCTGAGGAACATGGTGGAAGCATTGCCAAATTATGTCTATGAAGGGTGCTCATGTAATGAGACACACAGCAGGATCGCGGAATGGATTGTGGAGTTATAATTTGAAACTACTTTCATGTGATATTGAAAAGAAAAAAACTGGCTTAAATGGCATCACATTGAAATCTGAAACTCTGAAGACATGGGCACTTAGTCTGCATTTATGTGGCCAAATTCTTGAAGATCTTTCAACCCTAAGGGAAAGTGAAGAACTTTCAAAATACACACAACACACACAGAAGAAGCTATAGTGAGAATATCTGCTGACCAGGCTGGCAGAGAGGGTCTCTGAAGTAAGCAAGCTTAACATGTGCATTCAACCATTAGATCCAAAGGAGCACCAAGAGATCATCATCAAAGTGGTGAATGGACTCCATGGGTTTATCCTACATTTACTGAAGATGCATCTTCAGTAAATGTAGGATAAACCCATATTGAATTAGTACCAGGCTAATGAAGGAGTTTGAAACAAAATTATCTGATACTGTTTATGAGAGTATACCAATGAAAGTTGAAAACATGGAAACAACAAAGAGGTCCCTAAAAGTGGGAAATATACAATACAGAATTTATATACTCCAAAGTTATAGGACTTCAGGCTAGTTCTAGTTCTAGAGACTCCAGCATCACTGAAGTCATATCATGTGAGCTATCACCTGTTCCAACAGCATTATTCAATGACTCTGGAGAGATGCAAATTTCAAAATCAAAATCAGATTAGAAGAACCTGACCAGCATTGAATCTTTATATATCAATATATCAATATACTACAATAATTAGAGTCACAAGAGGCCATATGCTACAATAATTAGAGCTACAAGAGGCCATATGCTACAATAATTAGAGTTACAAGAGGCCATATGCTAAAAAAAATGTGAATATTTATACAAAGATTTGCTATTGCAACTTGGAGCTTTCACCAAATGAATTTTTGATTGTTGATATGTACTATACAGTCATGGAAAAAGAATTCCCATTTTTTAATCAGTTTCAATATCATAAGGTTATATATAACATAAGTTATGCCCAATTTACGATAAATATAGAAGTTTGCCATTGCAAGTAAAGAGCAAGCAAAAAAGTGGCACATAAATAAGTGAACAAACACTGATTATAGTTTACAAAAGAACAAACTGTTATTAGTGTAACCATAGGGAGATTTGTCTTACAAATGCAATTTCAGTGTAAAAAGATATATTATGTTTAAGTATTTTTACCCGAGTCATTTTACATATACTATAATACACATAAGGAATACTGACTAAACTTATGAATAGTAAAAGCCACACTATTGGTGAGCTAGCGAATTGAGCGAGATGCTATCTGGAGTATAACACAATATTAATCAATCAGGGATATTTTTTGTTTGTTTGTATGCATGTTTGGAGATACGTATGTCATTTTCTAATATGACTGTCACGAGAACAGAATTCTTTTGTTAATCGATCCTTACTTGTGCCATCAATAAAAGGACACATCAACTTAGAATCTACCCATGTAGAATGCTATCCCATAATCTAATTGCAGCTAAGTCAACTTACCTAGAAGTAGACGCAATTCTTCTCCAAACTGATGTCCAAACTTTCCGGTCTACGTCGGAAGGCCACCGATGACAAGTAGAAGTATACGACTTATTAACATTAAGCGGGCATGCGCTAAAGGGTTAAGTCGCGAGAATATTACCATAGTACGACAGTTTTTATGCCGAGTGGCGACCAGTGTTCCGCAATCTGTGCACTCTGTTTGAACCTTGTACGAGTTCTGAGATCATCAGAAATTTGAGCATAATGGTTATTGTATTTTACGGTAAGTCTGAGTTTTTAGTTTTATTCTGTACATGCGCATAATACAGTTTGTCACTACTTGCTTTAAAAATTCACCTCTTGCTGAATAGAATTCATACATTTTCATATTACCAAACTGGTCGCCATAACTGTGACCGTGAAAGGGACTCATTTGTGACTAAAACCCCACAACAGTCATTCTGACTAAAACCCCACAACAGTTACCTCGCTATGTAACCACCAGGAGGCAATTTCTCTAGCCTGAAGTATTAAATTACATTAAAGTAATTAATACAAACTATAATAATCTCTGGGTAGTGGGGACAAAAACTGGCAAGTGCCATCTTCCACTTATCGCGAAATACATCCCCGGCTACGCCTTGTTATATGCGACTTCCTTGTTTAATATGTGTTGCTTGTTACAGGGTAGGGGATAGGAGAAAAACCTTGGCTTGGCTGGTTGAAATTTCTGCTATAAAGTAGAATGAAGAACCTCAGTTAAATGTTCAAATTATCCAACATGCTCTTGACAGCAGAGTAGGGATGCATGTGATTTCATGAATATCGTTAACATTTGTTAGGTAAATTGACGAGTACTTATAGCTACTTGGCCTTTTTGTTATTTAAACACTATACAGAAATGTAATTAATGGGTGAAAACAAAACAAATCATGTGCTTAGCTGGAGCATAATATGTAAGAGAGGGTTGTGATAAACATTGCTAATGGCTAAGGAAATACACAGTGTGTGAATGTTTGCTCTCTCATTTGATTAGTTTGTTTAAACTATAAGATCTGTGTGCAAAAAAGGGATACATATATTTATTTGGCATAAACTGAATATTCCATCTTTTATTATCTAGTTTAGAAAGCATCAATGTAGCAATCAATTGTAACAAAATTGAAATTACTTTATCTTGATTTTTTAAGTAGGGGTAGCTACAAATAGTATGACATTTAGACATTTGTCGTGGAAATTTTTAATTTGTTTAAGCCAGAAAAAATATATCTAAACTGCACAAGTGTCTTCATATGTTGTATAGAACTAGTTTACTTAAGTATAAAAACATTCAATTTAGATTTACTCTTTTTCTGGCTTAAACAGATGGAAAATTTGCACTTTTTATTGTAGCATTTCACACAGCTATAATTACTGGTTTACCTCAAATACAATTGCTTCTTTTATTTTTAGAAGAAGCTCTTTAAGTGACAATTTTCATATATTTGGTCTCTTTATGCTATGTAGGTCAGTCTCTATAGATATGAAGGAATGTAAAGCTTATGGAGTAGCAACAATGGAAAAGTTATCTCCCAACTATGAAACAGTTGACTACACAAAGCAAAGATTGTATCAAATAGAAAAATTGTGAACCACTTATATGAAGTCATTTTTTGTGAGTTAGTTGTCGTCATAATTATGTGACTTTTAGAAACATTGAAGAATGGAATATTATTTATCTAGACATGTAAGTAATTAACACTTCAGCTATGCAATAATTTGTTACTCATGGCTATAATGTGTTGAGATGACTGGACTTGCCTTCTGGTAGCCACTCTAATGGCAGCTACTATGTGTCTCACACATTTTTACAGATTTTTTTTTTTGCCAGAGCTGTAAGAACCATGAAAGTTGAAGTAAAAGCATTCCCTATATGAAAAATTTGTTCTATCTTTACCCAATGGTGATGAGACAGGACTGTATGCAGAAAGTATGTATTGTATAATATTTCTAGGCTGAACTCATACATGAGAAAATAATGAAGTTCTGCTTGCTTATATTTATGTGAACTATCACTGGAACAAATACTCTAATCCCTGAACAAGTCTGGAGCAGAATTGGAGTTCCATCTCTATATAAAATTTACAGCACTGTTTTAGAAATACAATCTGTTTGATATCTAGCTACCATCAGTATTTTCCATTTGCTAACTCAACACAGTTACATATTTTACATACTTACATTCGTCACTCTTTCAAGAGGCAAACTACTACGAGTCAAACAAATTATTCAAAAGAGAGATTTCAGAGATATATGAGGTTTCTGTGTAGAATATAAAGCTGAACAAAATTTGTGACCGATTGATACAATTCAGGAGGTTTTAAATAAAAAGTAGTGGGAAATTAATTAATGGATAGGATGTATATTAGCTTCATTGTTGTTACTAATTCTCTAAAATTAATTTACTTTCCCATTATTTCAGTCGACATAATCTGCTGAGATTGTGACATCTGACAGTGATTGAACTTCTCTACAATAGTATAACTTATAGCACAGCAAGAAAGAAATGAATTTAGTTGTGCTAATTTAAATTTAGAGTGTGATGGTAAACTGTCTCTCTTGGATAATGAAATTGTGCACCATAGTGATGTCAGTTTGACCACCAAAGTTTACAGGAAAACAACCCACACAGACACGTATCTCTCATTTGACTCCCATCATCCGTTACAACACCAAAGTGTTGTTGCCAAAACACTGTTCAACAGAGCAGGTAAGATTTGCAGCACTAATGAAGCTGAAGTAAAAGAGAATTTACATGTAAAAACTGCTTTGAAAAAGAATGGCTGTCCCATTCACTTCATTAAGAAGATTGCTAAGCAGGCAAGAGTCACAAGAAACACCAAACCAAGGATGATACTTCAAAAGTGACAGTGTAATACCGTATGTGAAAAACCTGTCAGAAAATATTCAGAGAATTTTACATCGCCTTGACATCAGAACGGCTTTCAGACCATACCGGACACTAAGAAATATATTGATTCATCCGCAGGACAGACTTCCACCAATAAAAAGAGAGAAGTGGTCTATCAAATAACGTGTAAGACTTGCACAATGGTTTATATAGGCCAAACTGGACGGATGCTAGAGCATAGACTAAAGAACATCAACGAGCATTGAAATTGCTAGACACCAACACATCTGCAGTTGCTCAACATGCAGTTCAGCAACATCACCACATTGATTAGGAGAATGCTAAAATAGTAGATCACCAGCAAGAGCTGCACAAGAGATGTTACTCAGAGTCTTGGCAAATAATAATGAGTGGACCATCAACGAACATGGATATGGTTTATTGCCTCCAGTGTATAATTGCCCAACAAGAATATAGCTTGTAGCCAGGATTTTCTTTTTTGTTATAGCTATGTCATGACAACTTATTTTTGTTATAGCTTCTGTCATAACAGCAAATTTTTCAGGACATATTGAGTTTAACAAGAAATCAAAACATTAGCTATAATAAAGTGTTTATAACATTATGCTGCTACACAGAAAAAATGTAGTAAAAACAAATAGCAATGTCTATACACATAGATAGACCACCAGTATGTCAGCTATATATTGTACACAACAATGATGTTTAATCAATTTGTAGGAACAATCTCTGGACTTTTTACAGTCTCATAATGAGAATCAGATTCTCTCTCCATGACTTCTCCGTATGCTGCATACGACTCCATCTTTACATCTGAAATACTACACACAATCATCTTCAATTCATAAATATGTCACAAATTATAAACACTTCTAATAGATGCTATAATTAACTCACAGCATGCATACGCAAAAGGTCTATCGTAGTCGTACTGTCTGTTTGTCTGTTTGTCTGTCTGTCTGTCTGTCACACTCATATTTCACAGATTACTGACAATTAACCATTGATTTAGGTATGAACTAACTCAGAATGAAGATTTATGACCATTGATTGTGCTACTTTTATAAATTTCCGGCTAATTGTTGAGAAAAAGCGAAGCTTTCAGCTCCACGTTGGTACCTGCTTATGTGGGCTAGTGTCAAATCATAATCACATGAGCAAATAGTTTCTTGCAGCCTGTGGTGTAGTTTGTTTTATGATCAGGGAAATTAACGGAATTGAAAGAAGTTAAGTTTCGTGTTGAAAATGTATACCGGTGAGCACTTCTGACCTTCTCTTATGAAGACAGGTTTCCATGTACCACTTTCATTGCTTGAGCTTTATTGATGCCTGATTAAAATAGCTTAAATATTGCGTGTTCTTTTAGTCAGAGATTATATTGTAATAGCTAAGATAGTGTTTAGTAGTGCTTAGGTGCTTCATTATAAATGTACAATTAAAACGATATCATTAGGTTTTTTATAACAATTAAAGTTCTGTATTGATATTAATAAACATTAGTATTTGTTCAGCTACCTTTTTTCCATCTTTCTTGTAAATTTCAAGCTTGCAATGACTATTCCCAGAATGAGTGAGTAAATAATCACTGTAGTTATTAGCGTGATGAAGACTGATACAAGTACAATACCTGAAATTTGTAATTGACAAAATGAATTAATTATATAAAGATGTACAAGTTTTTCATATGTTAAAGTATAAGCAAACCCTAAATTCTTACAGTAAAGAAGGACACTGTTATTGTTAAAATATTATTATACTATTTATTTTTTGTATAAGTTAGTTAATTATATTGCTCTGTTAAAATGCATCTCATAACATATTTAATTGTATGCACAGCCAATAGGGCCAGTTCTTATTCAAAATCATTATCATTCTTTACCTCAAATAAACAAGAAACTGCTAATTTAACTTAGTAATTGTAAAAACTTGAGTAACTCAATTTAATGTACCATAGTTTTACTGACACTAACTAACTGCACTTTTCTTTACTTGTTTGAGAGCAAGTTGTTGAAGTTCTTTCAGTAGTAGGAGATAATAGAGTAAGAGGATCTGGTCCAGCTCTCATTCCTGATACTGACTTCTGACCATCAGTTGCTCTAGCCACTACTTCAAACATGTACTCTGCT
>WLWI01004957.1_pt1 | contig 11159 bp, 7 predicted proteins | sample 6701501 | NCBI WGS metagenome assembly WLWI01 (sample SAMN12718690, study PRJNA515312) | sponge metagenome | isolation source: marine sponge | host: Mycale hentscheli | place: New Zealand: South Island, Marlborough, Capsize Point | collected 2014-11-01
TGTACTATAGGGTGAGGCGACATCTCAACCAGTTCAGGGTTGTACTATAGGGTGAGGCGACATCTCAACCAGTTCAGGGTTGTACTATAGGGTGAGGCGACATCTCAACCAGTTCAGGGTTGTACTATAGGGTGAGGCGGCATCTCAACCAGTTTAGGGTTGTACTATAGGGTGAGTCCCATTTTCTGCCAGTAGAGACGCAAGGCATTTGTAGAAAGTGGTTGCCTCATTTCCCATCCCGCCTGACACGGAGAGAACCAATGGGTAAAGGTTGAGTGCTCTACTTCTCTTATCCTCTGGTCATATTTTCTTTTCTTCTCTCTCTCGTGCTTCGTGAACATAGCTGCCAGGCCCTGGTTCCTGTTACTCGTGGCATGAGGATTTACAAGTTGGGATGCATGGTGTTCTCTCTCAGTGTGTTTGGATGGAAAGTAAATGCCCAGGCCACCCAGCCTTGCTGGAAGATCAAATATGGCACATTCTAGATCGTTGTGAGGTGGACGTCCGGTGAGGGCGGGAAATAGGTCTGATCTCAATAATTCGTCCAATGGGAGAAGTAGGTTTGATATGTTTGGTTGTACTCGGCTTAGAAATGTCCATTTGCTCAATAACCCATGGGTAAGGGCAGAGAAGGCTGCATGCGGCTGTGTTTTGGCGACATTACTGAGAGTTGACAGGTTCTGTATCCACTCTTGTACTTTTGACTTGACATAGTTACTAATATAGTCCTGTGACCCAATGGCTGCACCAAGGTACGGTCTGCCTTCGGTGGTGATGTTAATGCCTGAGTGTTTGCGAATAATCCTGTGGCTTTATCAATATGTTCTGGTTTGGTTGCTATCCATGTTTTTGATGGATTTGGGAAGTAGCCAAATGCTGGCCCCGATTCTGTCAGCTTGTTCCACCATTCGTGTAAATGATGGGTTTTCCCTGTAGCTGCTGAGTCATCTGCATACCACACCTGTTTGCATGTACTTTTAACTTCTGATTGGAGAAATTGTCGCTAAACCATACATTGGCATGTCTAAAGGGTCCCTCTGGGTTGTTCCTTCCTGTGAGAGGATGACATTACCGTCAACGTACAAGTCGGTTGGTGTTCTGTAGGTATTGATGAGGATTGTGGCGATAGCTGGGCAGAGACATCTGATATTCTGAAGTGCAACTTGCCTATTGAGTGCATTAAATGCATTTGTTGCATCTACTAATAGAACTGCTTCTGATTCCTCGGATTCAAAAGACGATCTCGTCGCATGTATTGCAACTTTTACACCAGATATCTGGCCACCACATAGCTGTTGGCTTCCTGTTGCTTCCTGGATATCCAATCTCACAATGGACAGGGCAGCTTTAGCGATGATTCTGCGAGCTGCATCTCTGATCCCGATTGGGCGCACACCCGGACACTTGTCCAATGCGATTAGGCGGCAGGCGAGTAATGGTGCTAGGGGCTCGGGATCCACAAAGGATGTGCAAATCCGTTTTGCCACAGATGCAAGTGCTGCACAGAGGTTGCTTGATGCCTTTTTATGGCTTGTACATAGTCGCCTCCATTGATGTCCATCAAGTCCGGAGGGGCCTGCCGCTCCCGTTACTTTTAAAGCAGCAGAACGGATCACCCCAGCATCTATTGCATCGAAAATCGTTTGATGTGGTATCTCAGGCTCCTCTCCCAGTATACAGTCCTGATGAGCTGGTTGAGCAGAGGGATGCTTGCTGATCAAAACATCCCTTACTGATGGGGAGGATGGGTCTTCAGGATCAACATGGTTAAGTAGGTGGTGCACTCCTCCTTTCCTAGTGTTTGATAAGAGGTCTATGGCAGCTTTACACTTCCCTATAAACATGAGGTTGGTAATGTGCGTGTTTGATTAGGGTTTGTCCGCTTTGGGTCATTTCTGGGGAGGCACTGCTGCAATGATTGGCCTTCCTTTAGTAGTTCCTCTAGGTCACCATTGATCAGTGTGTAATTATCCTCTCCATGCACTGGATGTGATGGCTTACTATGGACCGCTTGCTTGACTTTATACTTTCTCTAAATACAGTTTCATACACAGGTTATATGTGTGTCCTCTTTGTATGGTGTAGCTACAGACAGGAACACACTGCAAGAATCTGCATAAGATGCTGTAATACTATTGGTAAACAATGTTACTACAGAGTTTATTGCTGCTTATTTATGCCAGAATAGAACCACAGTGACACTGTATGGTACTGTTAGACACTGTATAAAGAGACGGTTAGGAAGTTTGACAGACTGTTGTAAGATACTGTAAGAGAAAGTATGACACAATAAAATAATCTAGCCCCACACAGGGTATGTGATACATGACATGCAAGAGTAAGTAAAAGTGACTGCAAAATAATTAGCGAATACGAAATGATGACAGAGACATTATGAGACCAGTGAGTGACTATGAGAACTGGATAGAAACTGTACGAGACTTGGAAACTATTAGAGGCTACTATTGGCAAAAAAGACGTGTCAACAGGGGACTTTGGTTAGACAGTATACATATGCGTATAGACTGCAAATACTATGTTTGGATTATATAAGGTTAGAAACTGTATGTAAAGACAATAAAAGCCCACAAAAAACTATAAAAACATACAAATAAGTTAAAATATAAGGCGTAAAATTTAAAATTCTATCGTAGAGTACAAAAGCTGCAGGAATAAAACTAAAGAAGCTGCTAGAAGTAATGGATATAGAGACTAGAAGAGACAAAAGAGACTGAAACAGACTAAAGAAACTGAAGAGACTAAATAAACTAAATTAAGAGACTACAAGAGACTATAGAGATTAGAAGAGACTTAAGAGACTAGAAGAGACAAAAGATATCAAACAGGCTAGACACTAGAAGAGACTTTAAGAGACTACAAGAGCCGAAAAGATTGGGAAAGATTAAGAGAGTAACAAGACTAAAAGAGGCTAAAGAGACTAAAAGAGACGAAAGAAGCTAAGAGACTAAAGAGACTGAAACATACTTGGAAGAAACTAAAGAGACTAAAAATACTATAGAAACTAAAAATACTATAGAAACTAGAAGACTCTAAAGAGACCAAAAAGACTAGACTAAGGAGACTAGAAGAGACTAAAGATACTAGAAGAGATGAAAGAGATGATAGAGACTAGAGACATGAAGGCACTTTAAGAGATTAGAAGAGATTACAGAGAGTAGAAAAGAAACTAAAATAAGGCTGAAGAGACTAACAGGACTATAAAGCCCAGAAGAAACAAAAAAGACTATTGAGACTGAATAGATTAAGACAAAGGCGACTAGAAAGACTAAAGATGCTATAAGAGACAAAGAGACTGGCAAAGATTAAAGAAACTAAAACAGACTAAAAGGGTCTAAAGAGACTGAATAGACTAACGAGACTTGAAGATACAAAATGACTAAAAAGACTAGAAGAGACAACTAAAGAGAAGAGACTGAGGAGACTAAAGGGACTAGAAGAGAATAAAGAGACTGTAGAGATTAGAAGGGACTAAAGAGACTATAGAAGAGACTAAAGAGACTAGAAGAGAATACAACAACTATTACTGTACTTGTTATTTAACTTAGCTATATGGAATTAAATAACTCTTAAAATGATGTAATAAGAGTACAACTTACATGAAGTAATACCTAATAGATTACAGCAGGTTCTCAAAAAATTTCTCCACAGAATGTTTGACAACAATCTTCATGCATATGTAGGACAAAATCTTCATTTAAAATTTTTCTCTTAACATTATCAGAACACTAGCTAATTTTATAAGTATCTGAACTAATATGATTTCATGTAATTGTGTAATCTGATCCACAATCTTCAATCAATTATCTGTACTTTATACCTGGCATATTATGTTACAGGTCATTGTCTAGCAGTACTTCTCAGTTGTGAATGTTGAGTGACTTTTGTTATTATACTAATTTCATTCTGAACAGGTAAAGCGTATTGCAGAAGCAGTTGATTGCATTCTTCACTCGAATTGTAACATACCTTGAAGTAAGTCTTTCTTGTACGAATAGTTTTTTTTTTGTTGAAACACAGAATGTAGTTATCTAATATTACTGACTAGCTGTACCCAGCCACACAGTGGCGCTTGACTTATTACAAAGTAAGAATAATGCAGTAGCATAAGTTACTTTCATTCATTAACATTCTATATTGTTGGTTAAGGTTAAATCAATTTCACTCTCCTGCTCAATTTTTTCCTGAACTATCTCAGTTCTGTATCTACCTTCTTTTTTTATTTTTATCTCTTCCTTCTTGAGTCAAGGAGTCCCTCTCCTCCTTTGTCTACCTTTCCTGCTCCTGAATCTTTATGTCCTTCTATCATGATTGTGGACTTAGGCTTTGTGAAAATTTCAACTTCAGCTTTTTTTACTTTTGCCTTTCTTTCTGAAACTTACGCTGCCTTTACTCAACGATTGGACTCCACCTGCTTTTTAGTACCTTTTTGACTTCTCTTTGTACTTTTTCCTTTTTACTACACCGCCTTTGCTCGTCGATTCCACCGGCTAAATAACCGCTCTTTGCCTTCTCTTTCGCACATTAGCCATCCTTTCTGAAACCTACACCGCATATCTTTGTCTGTTCAACAGGCTTTTAGTTACAATTACAGTTACCATTTTCTACTAATTGTGAAGACACTTTATCCATTCTCCTGTTTCTCGTCCACTCTCGTCTTCTTCTGTCTAACTTGATTTAAATAGGTAGCAAACGAATTCGCCTACCAGTAGTCTAGTCTAGCCAAATCCTTCACTTCTTTACAACTGCATTTTTGGATTACTCGGTAATTTAGCACTACTTCATGAAAGCAGCTCTCTTGTTTCTGTGCCACTCCCACCTACTGTCCATTATTTTGTGCCGGGTTTGGTTGCTAATCAGTTCGCCTCGCACTCTAGGTTGCGCCCCTGTTTCTATGCCACTCCTGCCTACGGTCCATTTTTTTTGTGCCGGGTTAGGTTGCTAACCGGTATGCAGTTCGCCCTATGCTCTAGGTTTACCCGGTAATTCAGCGCAAGTTCACAAGAATTGTGCGCCTGCGTGTTCTAGTTCATTAGCTCATGAATTATTCATGAATACATATGTTGCTGTCGGTCACGGGTATTATTATGTTGTAAATTTTAGGCCCTGCTTACGTAACTCTTGTAGCTACAACTAGCGCTTTTTCCCCTCAATCAATCCGAGCCTTGAACAAGCCATATAATCTTCATTGACTGACCATGCAAAATCTCTTCATTTATTAATTACTATGTATACATCGGTGCCAAGTTTTTGAAATGAAAAATAAGACTATTGTACTGTACGAGTAAACAATTTCTTTCTGCCATTGCCCATTCAGACTACCACCATTCATAGGCATAGCAGTACATTTTTCATTGGTCAGGCAGACTGACTTTTATATAGGTTGGGTGAGGAAGGGAGGGGGGGATTTGAGGAGTTACAACCCAAATAAAAAATTGTAATAGCTAATCCCTTTAAAAACAAAACAAACTACCTGTACAACAATCTTGCAAGCCTACCTGTACAGTTCTATCCCAGGAAGCTGGATGGTTATGCATATAAAATTGAAAAGTAAGATATAAATGTTGTCGAGAACATTATTGTGCAGGATGGTCTAGTTGTTCTGAATCGTGTCCAGTTGAAGTAAAGTATATGATGACGACAACTACGGTAGGTGGATTCACGATATTTACTGAGCTGAGCCGAGTGAGCAAAATGTTGTCAGAACACGTAGGAAAACCAACAACTAGGATGTTGTGTGAATCGAGGTGTGCCAAGCATAGCAAGTGAGGTCTCCACAGGTGAGGACAGGAAAAGTATTTAAAGTGTTCAAAAGGGAAGGCAGCAGTTTGAGGAAGCCTAAATTTATCCATAATTATAGATTGAAGGACAGAAGCAGGAAGAGGTAGACAAAGGAGGAGAAGAGAATTCGAGACTCAAGATGAAAGCGCTGAAGAAAAGAAAGGGTTCAGGAAAAAAGAGAGCAGGAGAAAAAAATGATATAACTGAATTAAGTAGTAAAGGACATAAGAAAATCTTTTGTGCTACAGCATTCACTAAAGTACTATCAAAATGAATGATGTAATGGATGATGTATTGTTTTAATGATAAATTTTATTGTTTATAGAACAAAAATGGAGCCACATACTCCTGAATACACTGTGATTTCTAATTGTACCATGAAATTAGAGAAAGCCCTTAAACATAATCGAGATATCGTCCATTTTCTTGAGCGTACTAATTTCATCTCTAAAGATATTCATGACACTGTATTGAGTGCCACATGTCCTCTAACACTATTGGAAAAATCAGGGAGGCTGGTGGAAAAAATACGGGACAAAATTGAACTAAATTCACAGAATTTTTATGTATTGATGAAGGAATTTAAGTCCCACAAAGAAATTTATCAAGATATTATTGATATTTTGGAATTGGAAATGAAAAAACAAGGTATTATATCTGAAATAAAAAACTCGGGTAAGTATTGATGACAGCATGCATAATAATTGTTATATCATGGGACATGAGAAATGCACACTAGATTTGTTGAAACCAACTGAGTAAACATCCCTGAAAATCTCACAAAGGTGGATCTATCGTATTCATAGGAAACTATATTTTTTTCCATCTATGTGGCGACTTTTAAAGAGGTTTTCAAAAATCAATTTATTTATCTTACATGACACTTTCATATTTATGCAAATAAATTTAATCCTGCTGATTTTGACTAGCTGTGCCTTATCACCAATGTTTGTTAGGTCTGCTGTTTGTTTGTGATTCCTATCACTACTGCAACACTATCATTTAAAATATTCATATGTGTTGAATGTTCATTAATAATCATTGTTGTGACATACTGCACAATATTTCATTCAATGTGGTATTTCACTACTAAATTTAGAATAATTTGGTTTTGTAGATACCATTATTCGAGAAAATTGTGGTATGAAAGTATTATGTAGTAATTAGCTAAAATATATCATAAGGCTCTATGTACTGAATGATATCATAGGAGCTAGAACAATAGCTTCGAATAATCTAAGTAAATGCAAATATTAATAAGTGAAATAAAAAAATATTTAAAATTTCATCTTAAAATGTCATTTAATTATAATTTGAAGAAGTAGAATATATAGAGAAAATAGAAATTCAATATATATATATATATATATTCATTGCATTCCAGAGATTATTGTTAAATTCAACTAAATATATATGTTATAATCATAATAATAATATGCTTGTGTATCAGCAATGAAAATGGTAACAGATGACGGTGTATACATATTCATGAATAACTCATGAGTTTAATTTGGTACAGCATCGTTATTTCATTGATGGGTAAAGTGTTGTCATATTCAGTGGAAAGTGTTGTCATATTCAGTGGAAAGTGACTAATTGAAAATAAAAAAGATGGTGTAATATGACGAGTGAAGGTGGTGTAGGTTTGAAAAGAATGGAAGAGAAGGCAAAATGGCAAGCGATTAATTGTAACTAAAAGGCGGGTGGAATCGAATCATCGAGTAAAGGAGGCATCAGTTTCAATAAGGAAGGCAAAAGTACCAAAAAGAAGACAAAAGTGTAGCAAAGCTTAAGTCCACAATCGTCATAGTATAGAACAGAGAGATTCAGAAGCAGGAGAGGTAGACAAGGAAAAAAGACTCCATGACTCACGAAGAAAGCTGAAGGAAGAAAAGGTAGGGGTAAAAAAGCTGAGATAGCTCAGATAAAGAGAGCAGTATAAGGAAACTCATATAACCTTAACCAATGATAGAGAATGATAACTTGGCACAGCATTCTTATTTGGCAATGTCAAGCGCCACTGAGTGTCAAGGTTCTTGCTAGTACATAATAATATGGATTCAGTTTTTAAAAACATTATGCATCATACACGTTTTTATTTTAGTAACCGCTGGCACAACAGTGACTGAGTGTGACCTCCCAGTATCTTCACTTCATGTTTCTATTGATGAAGGTAATAATAGAGTATTCGTTTTCTATATTTCTAAAAAATTTGTCATTTTTACAGGTCAAATTGAGTTACTGAAACAAGTACGGTCACTGGAAGATGACTTCACTGATATAATGATTACATTTGCTGATTATCTGGTAGAAAAAAGATCCTCAATCGACGACATCAAAAAATATATTAGATACATTCCAGGATATGTCGGTGCCAGTATCACTCCACTATGGCGTAAACTCAAATCTGAATTAAAAGAAATTACAGATATCGCTGAATTTTTGGAACAGTTAAACTTTAATCTTTGGAATTTTCTAGACTATGAGATGTTGGAATATTTGATAAAAAAATGTAAAGTTCATCATATGTCACAAGAAATAGAGAGATATGCTGTTAAAATTAATCATTTTAAAAGAACAACATTGGTAATTCCTTTTATCAAATGCTGGGATGGGCACAAATTATTGGAAACAATCCCAGATTCTGTGGCGGAACTCAAAGTGAAGTGTGACATCAATAAGTTTACACTATCTCGTTTGGATGATCTGAGGCACGATATTCTAAAGAAATGTGTGCCATTTCTTTCTCACTTTGCATCCGTTCTGTACTATCACAAAATTAGTGAAGGATGTATATGCGTGTCTTGGTTGTTCCCAGAGAGATTTTCACTTATTTTGAAAAATAGAATACAAGATATTTCATTGATACTAGCCCAATACCATATAGTGTGGGTGAAAATTAATGAAGAATGCATTTACTTACAAGAGAGCATGAGAAAATTATGTAAGTACATGTTTTGTTTCAATTTCATTGGATATAATTTAATTAGAGCAGAGTCAGTGTTGTTGTTTTTTGTTCCATAGAATATGACCTGTCTCTCTTTTTTGATGGATTGTTTTAGACAGTGGTAGTGTATTACATAATAATGTATCCTAGTAGCACAAATGTAGGATTGGTATGCTGACATACTTATATAGTACTTGATGAGCCATCTTCAAGTAGAGCTACTATGCAAGCAATATCATGGGATATTGTGTGCATGTGAAGTGCATTAAATGAATATATTTTACAAAGACTAATACTGTATTCTGTAGTGTCAATATTGCATCAATCTTGATTTATTCATGCAGATCGATCTAAATCAGAAATATGTCTTGGTGCTCCATCTGATGTCAAGCCTTTCAAAAGTACGTATGAGAAATGTGACCTATTAGTTGTATATGCAATGATTTATTGATACAGGTAGATGTTTGTCAGAAGGAAATATTTTAACTCCGAATGCCAAAATTACACCTTCTGGTATGTTTAGTACAACATACCTAGTGTATTTCAATGTTATTAACCCTGTGTACTTTGATCTGTAGTTTCTGAAGTATATAAAAGTACTTCACTGGAGTCAAGAACATCATCATTTGGCAAAGATACTTTGAGTAAATCCAATGAAGAATTCAAGAGTATTGATTTCAATATTGTAAGTTGTTTTGCTATGAGTTGGACAAAATGAATGTGTATCTAGGCAGCCATATATAATTAAGAGCAAACTCTTAATACAATATAAGTGACGTTGTACCTGTTTTACTGTTACTCACAATCTGACACTGTTAATTCCAGTTACTATTTTCTGTTCACCAGCAACAGACATATAATGTCCCATATTTTTTAAACAAGAAATGGAATTGTAAAAAACAATGCATTGCTAAGAGCACACAGTTTGTACTTAAGATTTTAACGCCCTGCACACTTTGAATAGAGCCAGACAACACTTATTTAGTTATGTTTGAAATAACTAGAAACTTTTTAAACTAAAGTTTTTATTTAGTGATCCTATTGGGATACATAATCATCATGTTTAGAAAATGTATGGTTTTGAAGTTATAACTTTAAATTGTACCACTTATAACTTCACTTTATACTGTCACTTTGGGGAGATAGTATGTTTAAGAATAAATTTAATGAAGATGTAGTAACACTCACCTTAAATAATTGTTTATCAAACAATTACACGAAAAATTGTTTGGGCTGAATGTGTATCCATCTGTAAATTAGTATTTTACATTTGTGTAATAGGATTCTAACAAACACAATAACTTATATCTTGGAATTAAAGCTGGGTAGAATATAGCTAAACCTATATAATATATATATATAATATATGTTATTTTTAGCTATCAGGCTTTATTTTCACTTTGGCTCTTGAAAATTAATTAGCCTGCTCATGAATTATTTCTCCATATCACACTCTAACTCATGTAATAAGTACTATTTATCTCATGGTGTTACCTCATGCTGTATTGCGCAAGCTCATTAACGTCAGTGCGCATGCGAGAGAGGGTTACAGTACTCCATTTGTCAGTCAGTCATTCTGTCATATGAATCTCGAAGATGGCAGCCTCCCGAAGATTGAAACAAGCATCAAAATGTTACACTGGCCATTTTAACCCTTTCAACTTCGGATTTATTTAGACATTTTTTGAAAAATTGATATAAAATCAACCATAGAAAAAAATTGTCTATATAAAATATACATTACAGAAAAAATGTTTATTTTGCCTGGCAACCAATGTGTGGTAATCACCACTTGTAAACCACAACATGAATATAATTATCTTGAAAGCCATGGCAATGAACAACGTTATTTTGAACTCCAGACTGGTTCAAGCCAGTCCATGGATTCTTTTACTGTACAGCTACTTCATGGGACAAAACTAAACCACTAAGGTTTCATATTTAGCCTGGGCTCAATTTCATGAACATATTTTGATAATTACTGCATAAAAATTGTATTAGACGTATCTTTCTAATCATTATTCTTCAAACAGGTTATTATTTCTATAATAGACCATATAATCAGTAATGTTGATGTGAATTTGAGATGATATGTGTTTATAAAATATAGGGCATGAATAACCATGAAGTACAAAAAATGAGTAACTGAAAATTGTGCATAAACTATCAAATATTGTGCATGTTTCATTATAAAATACAGATTTAAAAATAATGGGCAGTTAGTTTCATGAAGTGAAGTCTACAAGGGTGTGATACTTTTGAAACAGTTTCTTTCAGATGATACACTAAATGCACTTTGCAGTACTCACATTGAACACGAGACTCATGGTGATTCCCAACAGCAGTAAGCTTATTTTTTCTTATGATAACTGACAGCACAATTCCCCTTTCTATCTGCATGCTTAGGCCAGTG
>WLWI01004958.1_pt1 | contig 11158 bp, 7 predicted proteins | sample 6701501 | NCBI WGS metagenome assembly WLWI01 (sample SAMN12718690, study PRJNA515312) | sponge metagenome | isolation source: marine sponge | host: Mycale hentscheli | place: New Zealand: South Island, Marlborough, Capsize Point | collected 2014-11-01
ATCTATAACAAAATAATACTTACTAGTGGCGTCAAAAACAAACTAATTAATTAAGAATTCTAAATGAAAATTTTATTCTATTGATTAGAGTTGTTTAAATAGTCCACAGAACTGAACTCAATATTTCATAATAATGTGACATAGTAATTATATAATTTCAACTTGTGTATCTCTTTAACTTTTGGATGAAAATTATTTAAAAAAATAATATCACTGACAATTATGCTGATTTATGTCATATTCTGTGGAACTTACACTATGCTAGAGCCAACACTGTAGTGTGTCATCAGCTTGAAAAAAATACTGCTGTTTGACAATATATTATGATAATTAATGCTGTCATACATTAAATCATTATTAGTTCACCCTGATCATTTACTGGCTTTAATTCCAAGTGTTGTATATTTCTATCTTGTTGATTGTTTAATCTGTGACTTCGTTTTTGCCCGAGCATTTTGTAATACCTTAATATTGCCAATAGTAATATAATTGCAATCAAAGTTATTGAAAGGCCAAGTCCAACAATGGTTACACTAATGATTATTCTGTTCACAGAATTTTGAATTTAAATAGAAGTTATTGATATCTTTTCTGTAGTCTCACTAATTAAACCCACTATTGAAGTAATGTTTTCTGCAAATTATTAGATGATTACAAACGTTAGTGTAACAAAAAAATCAAAAAAATACTTGTGGTTAAATATTTAATAGTATTTTATACATTTTGAAGACTTACTAGGAATAACAGATGGAACTTGTCCATCAGAATTATATCTGCAAGTTGAGTTAGTATGAAAAACAATATCAGATAAATAAAGTGTTAGCCTACCACCATAGAAATTATAATGATTAACTGTACTTCCAGAAGTATTGGAGCTTCTACTATTACAGTTTGGGAAATTGATGAAATTTGTTGGTTCATCAAGTAATTATCATTCATGTGATGGATTAGTTAGGGTGTGCATTATATAACACAACCATTATCATTTCAAGATGTGTTTTTGCTGTTTGGATTCAATTCCTGTCATCTCATCTGCAGCACTACCACATCTGAAATCAAATTTTAATCGTATGTCAGAGTCTAAAGGTGAGAGTGTCACTAGATGTTCTGCCCACATGTATCCTGTTAGTCCAGTCAACTCAGGAATGACAACATCAAGCAGAGAACTTCCAGTGGGGATCAGTGCACATTTGATTTGATACTAGTGGAATTGGACATATAGAGCTAGCACCAGATGATCCATGCCTTTGTATTATGTTTGCTTCTATAGTAAAGGAGGCTGGAATAACTGCTACATATAAAGAATTATACACAATGTGAATAAAAAGTTTAATGTAATGCAGTTATGACAAATTGAACTCTAAACTTGAAGCTTCAGCCAATGATATGGGCAGGTCATAATTTGTTTGCCTCAAGCTAGTAAAATATGGTATACAACTGATAGTTTCTTCTTGTCAGAGTCTTGTACTTAAGTTACTTATCATGTGCTCTTAGACCTCATTGTTTTTGACAACATAATTCTTAATGCCAAATTTTATCTTATACAATTATATTATAGCAATAACTGTAAGTGTTTCAGTATTTAGACTATAAATAATATTAGTAAAACAACTTACTTCTTTGACTTGTTATTTGGAAAAGCATCACACAAAATAGGCAAGAGAAAGACGAAAGCCTGAGCAACTATTATAATAAAACATACATAATATATAATTATATATGGAGAGAGATACTTAAATTGAGCTATAATTTCATTACAAAAATATACATGGACACTTAAAAATCTGGTTTTCCTCATTATAATCTTGTTGTTGCTTCTATTTTTTGCAAATGCTTGCGCAATAAATCTTTAATAGTTTGCACAACATTAATGTACAGTTTGCTACTTTTGACATGTCCAAAATTCCTCCCAAAGTTTGATGTGCATATACACTATGGTCTGTTACTTAAGTGAACAGGAATTCAAATGTGAATAAATTCTTAGGTGTTTACTGTTATTCTCAAATTTTCCCAACTTGATATTTTGAAAATAGTGGTTGTTTGTAGTCTATTTATAGTATATATATTATATATATACATATATATGTTATAGTTATTAAATGAGTCAAAGTGTGATATGGCAAAATATTTCATGAGCAGGCTGATTTAATTTCATAAGCCAGAGGCAAATGAAATAAAGCCTGAGAGTGAAATATCTTACCATATCATTCTGATGAGTGTAATAAGTAGTTCGTTCTACCGTAGATATCTTCACTGCTGTAGTTTATGCTAGGACCTTACTCACAAAGGGTAAACTTGGCTGTAGGGGTTCTCCATACCCCCAGCTAATATTTTAGCATTTGATCTAACCTGGTTGAGTAGGCTGCACCAGAGTAAGGTAGCTGTAAAAAAGAGAAAAAGTGATGACCTTAGCCTGTAGCTATAACTAAGCTTCCGCAGTTCAGTGTGAAATAACAACCATGAACACCAACCTTGAAATATCGTGAGTTATTTCACAGGTCACTTACCTAAAAGTATCATTACGAAGATATCTAGGGTGATATAATATATATATATATATAATATATATTATATTTATAAATGTGAAAAACATCTAGGGTGGTGCGAATATATATATTCACACCATACTAGATGTTTTTCACAATGATATCTTTAGGTACATGACCCATGAAATTCCCCACGACATTTCAAGGTTGTTATTTCACGCTTATTGCAGGTGCTTGTGCAATTAATCTTTAATACACAATGTTGTTCTCCTTTTAAGATGGTAATCATATTGCTTCATTTTGCAAAACATTATTTAATGTACAGTTTTGCTACTTTCAGCATTTCCCAAAGTTTGATGTTATTTCGGAAGTTTCATGCGCTATGTACATACTATGGACTATTACTTACTTGAAAACAGGAATTCAAATGTGAATAAAATGTTAGGTGTTTACTGTAATTCACAAATTTTTCCAACTTGATATTTTGAAAATAGTGGTTGCTATTAATATATCCTCCAAATATCTTGCTGTTTACTTTGTGATTATTTCATTGGGTTAAGTTTTAATTAGCATAATATTTGCTGTTAGAATGAGGAAATTTGCTAAAATTTATAATATTATTATTCTGTCCAGAAAAAAAACCCCGAGATGTTGAAAAAATAACACATGGGTTTAATATTATCAAAGGACATCAAACCGTATTGCGCTTTTTGTTCTTGCACAAAATGGTAAGAGTAAGAAAGGGGGATTCATATGAAAAGGGGTCTCATTCTGAACAAAGGGGGCTCGTGCAACACAAATTGAGCATCCCCATGTTCATGTTCAAAGAATAATCCCACCATCTCCAATTTCAGCATAGAGGGAGAAGTTTACAGGAAAAAGTTTCAATCTAGTGTACTTATTCATTGAAAGTGTGTCAACAAGTATCTGTACAAAATTTATTTCGGAAGCTTTGCATAAAAAAATCAAAGTGAAACTACTAAAGTCTCACCAGTCAACCTAAAAGTGAATGCAGTCACTAATGCAAATTGGTCTTAAACAATCAGGCACGTAACCGTTATTATTTTAGCAGCTTTTCTTTTCTGTTAATTTATAGTCCTCTTGCTTTGATGAAAATGTTTCAAAGGTGATAAAATAGCATTTTTTAAATATTTCATCAAAGCAAGAGGACTATATTAATTACTTAAAAACACAAAATAAACAACTACAAAAATTATTTTTACAATCCAAATCATACAATATGCTATGAATAGTCATAATCATCACTGCACTATATAATACATCAGTACTAAGTCATGTCAACTAAACTATAAGCTTGATTATCATGAAGTTTACTGTCATTTGCTTTATTATCACTTAGTTGCAGTTTTCTTTATTAACTTTCATTACATCATCAATGTCCTCACATTCATCAACTCCATGTTCTATTTGGTAATTTTTGTCTGCTTCAGTTAATTGATGTAGTGAATTCTTCCTGTAATTAATAAATAACACACAATACATACAACAATCATGACAATTGACATACACACTACAATAGTTATTAATACAAATATTATAGAAACTAGTACAGGATCTAATGTAGGCATTACAAGGATATGTATTATTTCTTTATTAAATATAGTGTGTGTTGAACAAAATTAATGGCATGTAGAGTATCATTATTTTGGAATAAATTATCATTTTTGCTGGCTGTTGAAGCTGGAGTCATTGCTGGTAATATTGTGGTATCCAATGGTTCTGAACGTGTAGTAGTTTCGTCATCAACTATTTGACAAGTGAATTTCAAGGTTGTTATTCTTCATCAGTAATTGGGTGAAAATTTGTAGTTTCAACTTAAATAACAAATTATAGATAGATTGATTAACAAACAGACAAACAGACAGTCACAGAGACAGATAGACAGACAGACAGTTAACAAAATAATACATGCAATATAATGATAATGTACCTGTGTAGACCTACACATAAATAGCACATATTGAGTCAGAGTGTAATAATGGTGAAATATTTCATGAGCAATCTAATTTATGCTCATGAGCAGGCTAATTTATTTTCATGAGCAGGCTAATTTATTTTCATGAGCCAAATTCGAGTAAATACAGCTTGAGAGTGAAATATCTAGCCATATCACTCTGACTGTGTAATAAAAAGTGGTTTATTTTATGCTAGATATATTTACTTGGTAACTTTTGGTGTAACACATTGGCACTAAAACTCTCTTCGGGCTAATCCCTGAATGTTGCTTCACCATTGTATATCCCTTTTACATTTGCAGAATTAGTAAATAAACTTGAGTTCCTTTCCAAATATTTGGCAGATGGATTTGCTTTCAACTGCTTGACAGCTATTTTTATTGGCTTTGTTCAGTCTTCATTTTCTCCTATACTTAAATCTTTTTGACTAAGACCTACAGTATAAGCAAGTATCACTTTTCCAAAAAGTCCAGTACCAATTGTTTATATTTTCTTAATATTGTTAGAGCTAAGAGTAAGAACTGTATGTAGAGATGAAGTGTATAATTCAGATGTGCTATAAATAGGACCATAAATGGCGTGTTCTAAAAGGTCTTTGGTGTCATCAGTTTCTGAATGAGCAATGTCTTTGATGCTTACAATACCACTGTCAGTAATGTTTGCATTATTATGATTTGGGTCAGTAACACATTTCGCAATGTCAGCTTTTAAATCATCTGTGTGAGTTGAAGATTCTGGTATTGATAAATTTGATGCAAATACTCCTGATTATATTGGAAAATTGGGTGGTACTTCTTTTTTCACTGAAGAGTACAGTTACATTTGATTGGCATATTCATAAGTGTTTCTTTCCGAAAGTGCTAGATCCTTCACACTGAAATCATTCTTGTTGGACATTCTTTGGTCACTATCCAGTCTGACTACTTGTCATGATATAATATTGGAGTCTTGAGTTAAATTATTTTATTTCTTATACAGAAATTTCTCATATTCTGAAGTAGCTTTAAATAATGATGAAGCAAGATGAATTTTTTCCTTCAGTTTAAGTATCTATTATCATATAGCAAGATTTAGAATAATTTCGCCATTCGTGGTCCTTGAACAACCGTCCTTTCATAATCATCATTGTCTGTTGGGGTCTAGAGAAGTAACCTTAGCAAACTGTTGGATTCTAGTGTTCACTGATTCAACCTCTTCCTGCTTGGACAAATCAATTCTGCTCAATTTTATCAGTAGTTGTGTTTTGAACTAAAGATGTTTCGAACTGAAAGTGTTTCGTATTTGACCTCATAACATTATTCCATATTGTTTTGATAATACTTTTTTTATAACAATGAATAGAGAGTTCTGGGAAGGATTCAAACACTACAGATGTTTAGATTACTGATTCCAGTAACCAACCACTACCTTAAATCCCCCAAACACGAGGTCTATTCCAAAGGGGAACAAGTAAGATTTTAGCCTCTACTAATTATAATTTAGTGATAAATTTGTTTGCACTATTACATTTCTCATAAGCCTACATTTTACTTTCTGATGAAAGTACAAAAGTTGTTGTACTTAAAATTATATCATATTTTAATTTAATGAAGAAATAATATATCTTTTGTATTGTGTTTGATATAATATTCATTAAAATAACTTTTTCTTTTAGGTGAATACACTGTAAGAAACAGAGCAACACTTTTAGACAATATTGATAATATGGAATAAATTTGCATGAGGTTATTGTAATGAAGATAAAACTCATCAAATTATTTTTATTGAAATGTTTATTAAATTGAGAACAACTTATGCTTATATACATTTCATGTTTTGTTTATAAAACAAATTTTTTTAGCCAGTAAAAATTTAACTAAATAATTATGATAAAGTTTATTTTATTATCGCAGTAATAATGTGTGTGATCTGACATATAAAAGTTTTATTAATAAGTCACTACTAATATACATGTTGTATATATTATTGTAATCAAAGTATTTTAAATATGACTGTAAAATAATATAGAATGCTCAATTAAGCCTTTATTTATTTATCATAATTTTATTTTTAATCATTTAATGTAATGACTGATTTTAAAAACAAATATCTTAGACTGCATAGTCTGTTGTCTGTATTCCAACTTCTTAGCACATCATTTAATTAGACTTAAATTTTTAAGTATAAATAACAAATAAATGAAACACCAAGGGAGCGAACCCTCAGCGTTGCTACACATTAGCTACTTAATACAAAAGCCTAAAGAATGAATTATTTGTAGTATCTTTATTATAAATATGCCTATAAGTATGTTCGTGCACGTCGATATATATATATATAAAACTTGAGCAAGTGGACAGGCAACTCGTGTAATGAAACTATAGACGTTACTACCGTCCACATAAGAGAAGCTTAACCTACAAGTGACACTCACCTCACTCTAGTAGTTTCTAAATGAGAAATTCAGGGCTATCCGTAAACGGCTGAGAATAATGTAATGCAGAACTTAAGTAGCGGGAGCAGACCAAAAATTATTTGCTCACGAGAGTACGGTGTGATATGACTATAGGGACCTTTACCAACAATTGCTACGATCGTGCAGCCAAAATAGCTATAACTAGCTAGTATTGTGCTTCAGCACATATGGCAGGAACTGGTCTGATTGAAATATGAACGCTAGCTGCTAATAGTTTTTGTTAAATATTTATGTTTAGTTTATTGCTATTCTTTAGCAACACACAACACTTTTGTTCACTGGATGTACCAGCACAAGACCTGCATTGTATTCTCTTTGTGACACGACTATTGGACATACATTTATGGCGAAGTTCAATGCTTGTCAACTCCCTTCCAGCCCAGGCTACTTAAAAACTTAAACATTAGACTTTATTCAAATTTCCAAGGACATAAACAAAAGGTTTTATTTTAAAGTCTAATGTTTAAGTTTTTAAGTAGCCTGGGCTGGAAGGAAGTTGACAAGCATTGAACTTCGCCATAAATGTATTTATTCCAAGTGGGTTTTTAAAGCTACCTTTACTCTAGTGGAGCCTACCAGCCAGGTTAGAGTAGCTACTATAATATCAGCTGGGGTTGTGGGGAGCCACTAGTGAGTTTTCTCCAACTTTACATCTTGAATTACCAAAAAACTACTCCTGTGAAGATATCTAGTGTGGAATAAACCACTTATTAGCTCATCAGAGTGATATGGCTAGATATTTCACTCTCAGGCTTTATTTTCACTTTATTTTCACTTTCTTGAAAATAAATTAGCCTGCTCTTGAAATATTTCACCATATCACACTCTAACTCATGTAATAAGTACTATATTATACATACACCAAAAATCTCTAATTGAGACCTGTTAGTGAGAGTCTCGCCCAACAAGGTAGATTTGTCTGAAAAACGATGAGTTGCAATGAAATATTCTGGCACATTAAAGGGCCTGAAAATGTCCAGGTTAAGTCAAGATTACTGTATCACAAATTCTAAAGCTCTAATTTAACCAAAACTGGAAAGTTATTTTCTGCATGCAAAAAGATTCTAGAAGAAAAATATTTTTGTATGAGTAGTATTTTCAACTGAAGATGTTTCAAAATGAAAGTGTTTGGAACTGAAAGTGTTTGTATTTGACCTCTTAACATTGTTCTTTACTGTTTTGATAATACTTTTTTATAACAATGAATACAGAGTTCTGGGAAGGATTCGAACACTATAGATGTTTAGTATTACTGATTCCAGTAAAAAATTTACTGCCTTAAATCCCCCAAGCATGTGGTCTATTCCAAAGGGGGAGCAAGTAAAATTTTAGTCTTTACTAATTTTAATTTAGTGATAAAATTAGTTGGCCATTATTACATTTCTCATAAGCCTACATTTTACTTTCTGATGGAAGTACAAAAGTTGTTGTATTTAAAAGAAATCATGTTTTAATTGAATGAGGAAATAATACCTTTTGTATTGTTTGATATAATATTCATTAACAATACCTTTTTCATTTAGGTGAATTTAATACACTGTATGAAACAGAGCAACACTTTTAGACAATATGGACATATGGAATACATTTATATGAAGTTATTGTAATGAAGATAAAACTCATCAAATTATTATTATTGAAATTTTTATTGAATTGAGAACAACTTATGCTTATATACATTATTTCATCTTTTGTTTATAAAACTAATTTTTAACCAGTAAAAATTTAACTAAATATTATGATAAAGTTTATTTTATAATCACAGTAATAATGTGTGTATGATGATCTGGCATATAAAAGTTTTATTAATAAGTCATTACTAATGTATGTTGTATAAATATGACTATAAAATATTGAATGCTCAATTAAAGTTTTATTCATTTATCAAATTATACTTTGAATCATTTAATTTAACAACTGATTTAAAAGAATATCTTATCCTGCATCATCTGTTGTCGGTATTCCAATTTCTTAGCACATCATTTAATCAGATATAAATAATATATGTCAGACTAAATATCAATCTCTTTCAGTAATCAGGATCGTTACATGTACTTAGTAGCAATAGAGAACAAAGGTAATCAATAAGCTTTCAAGAAGTACAAGCCTAAAATATTTATTAATATATTACATAAACAACACATTATTTTTCAGTTATAAATTTTCGTATTTTATTCATTTATTTGATTTGACTTGATTTATGTATTTTATGTATTATTTATTCATTTATTTAATCAATAATTAATTAAATAATCTTAAATTTATGAACTTATTCATACCTTTATTTATTAATTCATATTTACTTAATTATTTTTTAGTTCTTTTTCTCATTTGTGTATTTATTTACACGTTAGCTTTCCCTCAATCTTATTGCTACCCTTCACTCTATGCTCTCCTCCTTAAGCTTCTCTCTTACATATCCTGCAGCTTTGCTTTCAGTATCTTAGTTTGTAATGGTCCAAGCGAGTATGATCATACGGGATTACAACATCCTAGTTTGTTTGAATTACAAAATACTATGTATATTTTCATTAGTAATCAATAATATCACAAATAAAAACCACATAGTACAACATGAGACTAACACTTTATGATATAATGTATTATTACATTTATAGATTACTGCATTTTATAACTATTTTTAGTAACAAAATAGTCTCACTAGAGCTAGGTATGACTCATCATTAAAATATATGAGTTTTAATAGCATTATAGCTAGAATTAAAATAAAGTTATCCAATAGCTAGCTACTTTCAAGCAGTTTGTTGCAGAATTCATGTTTACTATTTTTGACTTCAGAGTAAAGGCATTAATGTTTAATAAACTTGCAAATTATGTTTCATAATTCTCAAGATTAAACTAAAACAAACTATTGTTTTGTTATGCACCACAGTTTTACTTTCAATATAATAATTTGTATTATTGTAAACTTTAAATGTTGTTTCCAGAATTCCTTAGTTGAGAAAAATACATATAATTGTATTACATTCTATTTTAATTTATTTAAGATAACCCATTTTAATAAACATGTTGTATTTACTTCAAGTATGTTAGTTTGTGTTAACATAATTCTGAGAATTTTAGGTTGAAACAGATTTGTAATACTATTAATTTATACCCACAATACATGAACTATTTACACACTAGATGAGGAGGATTATTGAAGCAGCTCATACACTAGGGCTTAGCTATTCCACGCAGGTAGTTGTATTCACTGCCAACAGAGTTGATGTGTGGCTGTTTTGCATTAGTCTTTTGAAAGATATTATTGTATGTTTTTAATACAAAAGACAAGCACATGATGTTGTAAGCACATGATACACCACAAACTAGTATATAAATGAATAACATAGCAAGCACTACTCAACAGTGAACATGACCACTATTGAATGAAGGAACAATATACTGTATAAACATGTATATGTAACTGACACGTCTATTAATATATTGTTCTCAAAGTCGTCAAATTGTTATCTTCTTAATTACCCATCACATCTTAAATATGAGCAGGCCCCACATTACACATACATACACTGTTCTTACATCATAAATCTTTCAGTCATTTCCAACTGACTATAAGTATAGCTGTGCCAAAGTTTGCTTGAGCTTTCCAATCAGATTGTTCAGTTCGTGGTGAATATATTTCACTTCAACCTCCACATTATGATGTAATTCATACAGAATGGTACGAGACATTATTCATGACATGACATAAAAACTCGTTCAAATAATCTATACAATTAAGTGTACAAAACTGAAAAATAAGTGTATTATTGATATCACAACATGAAAAATGCTCCAAATTAAAATAACATTAGATCTGTGTTTTTATACATTTATTTTGCTATCAACATTGCTTGATTATAATATATAAAAATGCAACAATTGTTGAGAAACAAAATAATGTGCACACGATAATAAACTTACTAATAATGTTTTATTTCTGTACAGCTGTCTTAGAGTGAATTATTCAAGATATCATATAGAGTCTCAAAACCTGATCTATCACTAGGTAACTCCTTCCAGCACATCAACATTACATTATACATGTTTGCTGGACAGTTGGTAGGTTTAGCCAGAAGAGTTCTCGGATGTTTCTGAGTGGCATCGACCGCGAGTTCTTCATCTTGCATGTCTTCATATGGAATGTCCTTAGCTAGTGTGAATATCTCCCACATGGTCACTCCAAATGCCCACACGTCTGATTTGGTAGAGAACTTGCCATAGAAGCATTCTTTGGC
>WLWI01004962.1_pt1 | contig 11148 bp, 9 predicted proteins | sample 6701501 | NCBI WGS metagenome assembly WLWI01 (sample SAMN12718690, study PRJNA515312) | sponge metagenome | isolation source: marine sponge | host: Mycale hentscheli | place: New Zealand: South Island, Marlborough, Capsize Point | collected 2014-11-01
GAAATATTTCATGAGCAGGCTAATTTATTTTCACAAGCCAGAGGTGATTGAAAATAAAGCCTGAGGTGAAATATCTTGCCATATCACTCTGGCAAGTGTAATAAGTGGTTTATTCCACACTAGAAATCTCTACTACTGTATAGTACTAGAGGAAGGGTAACTTGTTGGTTGTAGGGGCTACCCACACCCCCAGCCTACATTTTAGCAGCTAGGTAGCAGTAAAAATCAGATAATTGAAAAGTTTGGCCTCGTTGCTATAACTACACCGGTAATGAGCTTGCCAATACAGCAAGAAATAACAGCGTGAAATATTGTGAGTTACTTCACAGGTCTTGTACCTAAAGATATCATTGTGAAGATATCATATTTAATTTTGATGGGTTTTGGGATTAGCCCAAATAATTATTTCTTGATCTTACTCATAAGTCCTTGGGTATAGCTGCTCCTAGAGCCTTTAGAGGAGTAGCTTCAAATAATCTTAACATATTTATAGCTTCAATAAACTACATTCCAAATGAGACTCTAGTGAGACTATGGAAGATTGAATAGTAACAAACATCAACAGAGCTTGTACAGAAAAACATGATGTTCACAAAGTTAATGACAATGGTGAGCTACACAGCGACACTGATTGACCCAACATTTCCTTCAGTGTATCCCTGCCATAATTTCTTTCCTCTTCCTAAGTAACACTAATTTTTTTCTTCTGGCCTCACATCATTTTTACATTTTTCAATTGATGTTTTATGAATTCTTTAATCTTCTATTTTAACGTTATTGTTTTTTCTTTATTATAGTTTTTCATTATAATAACATAAATTGTGTCATGAATTGTGCTTAATTTTGACTATTGCTAGTTACAATACACATTAATGAATAAGCCTTGAGGTGAGACAAAGGTGGTTTGGTAGCAGTGGTGTAGGAAGGCAGAAGGCCCCCCATAATTTTGGGGCACAATCTAACGATGTTATTTCTCACATGAACACTTTTAACCACAAAAAGTATGCCATTGGAGGCCCCTCCCATGCAGAAACAACTTCCTATTGTTAGAGTTAAGGCTGATCAAAGTTGATCCACTAACAGTTAACTGCTTCAAGCTATAGAGAGTTAGCATTGATTAACTAGCTAGCAGCTAACTGCTTCAGCTTGTTAGTAATTTACCAAATAAGAGCTTGGTCAAATTATGAAACTTTGTCGCTGAAGGAGAATAGAAGTTTACTTGCAAAGAGTCATTACAGAATGGAACCATAATGGTAGTAGAGAATATTAATTATTTTAACGTATATAGCTTATCTTCACAAAATATTTACTTTGTATAGTCATATCACATCATTTCAGAACACTAGTTTATTGCATAATATTGTGATCCTAGTTATATATTTGTTAGTATGGTTTTGCTAAAATAGGGGTATTTAGTTTTTTTTTGAAAATTCAGAATATTTGGCTTTAATCTTGGTAGTGGATGGGATTAAATGATTCAACTTGAAGTGCAGAGACCCAGGACACTGAAATGGAATTTTTATGCACTTTTTATTGTGCCATTCCCACAACTAGATCTTATATTATTCTACTTTTATTTTTAGACAAATAATGTCTTCAAGCCACACAACGTTGAAATTTTTCTGTCTTATGTCTGTCAGCCACATCTTTATGCATAACTCGAAGCAATGACAACTCTGATCACGTAAATATTCTTTAAACTTCCTTATAACTTGCTATTCAATTTTTCTAATGAATTGGGAAAGGCATTTTTCTTGGTCTTTCTTTTGGCATTTCTCCTACACTACTCTGAGTTTATAATAATAATAAAATAATAATAATCTCCAACCAACAGTCCATTGGAAGGCAATGGATAATAATAGCCATTTCCTGATATTTTTCTGAAGGACTGTAGGCAGTGATGACCATTTCAATAATATCGGAAACAGAGTAGCATTTGTACAAAAAAATGTGGGTGCTAAACTGAAAGTCTCATTTATCACTGTAAGTAACATTTCTTGCCGCATAGCACACCCTTGTATTAATACTTCATGAACACTAGAAATGTTTCACAGTCATGAACATTGCAGTAATTATCAATATCATCTCTATTTGTTTCATCATGATTGTGCTTGAAGGAGTACGGACGCTCCACCACTGCCACCGAAAGATGATAAACACCAAAGCTCTGGGACGACGACCACTCCTAGAACTCTGATGCTCGCTGCCACCAGAGTTCTTCCCTGTTAACTGCGCCCTCTCCCTAGAGTCTTAATCTAGTTTAGAGTTACGTCAACGTGTGTGGGGAACTGAACTGATGATACGCGCGCGTGTCAGAGGTTATTTACCTGGAGACACGCGTGCGCGGGGAAATATGGAAAAGGGTCGACCGCCAAGGGCGGGGCACAACTTAAACTACACGGTGTGATGAATACACTCATAAATACATACACACATAATGATGCATGATGCTAATAATCTAAACACTTCTTATGACATATGACGATTAATGTTCAGTCTCTATCTTCTCTCTTCTTCTATCTTCTCTCTTCTTCTCTCCCCTCTGATCCACTCCGCCCACAATGATGCTCATGTGATTCAGCTCCCAATTCATTATATTGATGCTCTTCCAACTCTTTTTATTCTACCACTTCCCAATTCTCTTGCTCTTTTTCTTGCCAATTTTCTTGCTGTTGTTGTTCATCATCATCATTCTCCCTACAATAATCTTGATGCTTGCTTTCTTCATCCTCATCTTCCCATTTTCATGTATGTCTTCCCAAATTTCTTGATCCTTCTCTTTAAAGTGTTCTAGATCTTCTTCTTCCCAATTTTTTGGTTCCTTATCCACCAAATCATGCTCCTTTTCTTCAACATAATTTATTTACATCATCGTGCGTGTCTTCGTGCCCCATGTCATCTTCTTGATGTACACATTCCACCGCATCCATATTTGGTTCTTCATTGGTTTCATTCTCATTGGCAATATTATCACTTGAGTGGTTTGATTTGTGTTGAATCTTCTTTTCTACCCAAATTGTTTGGCGAGGAATCTGAAAATGTGGATTTCTCAAATACAGCTTCCTTTTTTTCACTGCAAGTTATAAAATATACACATCAGTTATTATTGCTGTTTTTTTTTTTTGTTTTTTTGTTTTTTTATGTTGTGGTTTTTGTAGTGTTACTTCTCGTTTGTCTTGATTGATGTACACTAAAACTACAGCGCTGGTTCAGTCCAATTCATTAACTTGATTCATACTATACTATTAAAAAATGTATTTTAAGTACACATGTGGTTAACACCTTGAGATGAAGAAATTGTGCACATGTGTTGCTCTTTAATTTGAACTAAAGGAACAGTTAGAGCTATATTATTTCTATCATTATTAAGTTGGAATATCTGAGGGGGCAATTTGCTACTACTAACAATGACTACAAGGTAAGTCTACACTATTTCATAATAGCTACATAAATAACTGAATTAGTTACCTTTACATAGTGTATGTAGTCTCACAATCTACCTACCAGCTTGTCCAATAGATTCTGTACATTTTGGCATAGGCACACTTGAATCATGAAGATATGACATTTTTTTCTTTCACTCCATGTCTTGAATTCACTTTTCACTATGAATACATGTAACCCAGCCTTATGTCATGTGACTTATTCTTGTTATTATTTGGATATTTTATGTAAGGACTAGTAATAGAGCAAAGAAGCCATCAGCCCAAGTAGCTGACAGCATGGAGGTTCTAACAGACCAAAGTGTATTTCAAAGTAAGCTGGTAATTGTATTCTCACATATGAAATACTTGTAAAGTATTGCATAGAATGTTGCACAGTGCTGTGTCATGAAGGACTCTGAAATTTTAACATTTTGAAAATCGGTACCACCTTATTGTGGAAAGTAAAGGGGAAAAAACACACAACTACCTTGATTTTTTTTTGCTGGGACTTGTGGTTTAGTACATCATTTTCATCATTTTCACTCTTCTGCTCTCGTTCTCCTAAGTCCTTTCTTCTCTTCAACTCTTCTTCTTGAATCATGGATTCCCTTTCCATTAGATGCAGGGGGAGGATCTGAGGGGGCCATCCCCCCACCCTCCCACCTCTGAACCAAGCTTATAGAAAATTATAATGTAGAAAGATACAAATATAGGCAATTTTGTTCATTTATAAATGTCCAAATTATGACCATAATTAAATTTCACAAGTTTTTGACCTAAATAGGTTAGGGGCCCCTCCCCAGTCATTCCCGCTGGAACATGCCCATGATATGCAAGGATTCCCTCTCCTCTTGTCTATCTCTCCTGCTTCCCTGCCTCTTCAATTGCCGCTACAGAATGTGATGATGCTTTACCTATTCAATTCATGGGGATCCTTTACCAATGCAGTTCAGCCTATGAATTATTCACAATGTTGTTGTTGTCATTGTTACTGACACACAAGTAATGACTACTACTACTACTACTACTATTACTACTACTACTGCTGCTGCTGCTGCTGCTGCTGCTACTACTACTACTAGTATTAATTTTGCCAATGACAATATACCATTAACATACGTATGCAGTAATTTTTAATAATTACTTGTGATTATGCACACACAAAAAAATAATAATAAAAACTTGTCATAAGATTAAGGGTATTCCCCTAATTTTGTGCAGTTCCAATTTTTTTTCAAGCCTATTTATTTGTTTATTATAACTAGTACATAATCTGAAGTAATAAACTGGTGCTTTGGTCTTTAATTTGCAATGTGCATATTGAAACATTAAATCCTTACTTGCAGATACATGTTTATTTAATTATGTAATTGCTTTACCAGGAACATCTGTATAGTATGTGCCACACACTGATTTAACATTATTTCTAACGTCCACAATGTGATGCGAGTCCTATGTATTTCTTGAGAATCATAGACTAATCTCCTCACAAACTCTTCAGTGCCAACAATAAGTAGCAATCGCTGCCACCAGAATTGATATCTCCCAGCCTCCCTTATGATAACTTGTCTCTAGAGACTTTGCGCAGTCACAGAGAGCATATTGGCAATAGTTAGAGTTTAACTGTAATGGCACTAACTTGTGAAGAACATCAACTGAACTCACTTTCAATTTCTGGTGCTGATATACAACTCAATAAATGAGAGCATGACTAGGCATAAATGATATAACGACAGATGGGGTGATGTTACATTAATGAGAGCATGAAAAGTCATAATGTTCTCAACAGGTGAGATAATGGGTTCAGAGTGATGCACAGCTGGGGTAATATTAAGAAATACATTATGATAATAGAATATAGCATAGCACTGCACAGCAATGATTGCTATGAAAACAAGACAGCCATACATTAACTAAGTCAATAAGTTACAAGTGTTCCTGGTGACTATGAAGTCAATCCCCACTATTACTGAATGTGAGGGCGGCTTCTCTCACACACAATGGTGGATGGGATTGAACACTTCTTGAACGCTGAAGTTTTTGTTGGATTGAGATGTAATTGGGTGTATAGTATAGCTAATGATTTATATAGTTTGGTAAAAAGTTCAATTATTAAAGCTTGATGGAATTCTAATGTTTATCGGTCAGTTCATTGCATTGATGTAGAGTATACATGGTAAGGGATCATAAATTTCAAACAATATTTGTTGTTGTTTCCATACTAATATGTTGCTGTGACTAACATCTATTCAGGATATTCCCCAAATTTAATCATCGATTGATGCTAAATGTAAACAGCAGTTGGAGGCAATAAAAATTATGAAAAATAAATCCCTTGAAAATATTCCCAATTTGCTAATTAAGTTAGCTATAGTTCATGGTCACTAAATCTTTTTGGGAGGACTTGATCTATACTGCAATAATAACTGTTATTATTGCAGTAATAAGTGGCGTAGGAGGGGGATGGGCTACAGGGCTGGAACTCGCCTCATAATTTGTTTGGTCACAATCTAAAAATGTGGATTCCAAAATGGACACCTGTTAACCACAAAATACATATGCTTTGATCAACATCTTCCTGCACCACTGTAACAAAATTCTATATACCAGTTTATATGTACCAAACACATGTTATGAACTCGGGGATTTCATTATTATATATAGCTATTAATTTTATTACATGAGTCAGAGTGTGATATAGCAAGATATTTCACGAGAAGGCTAATTTATTTCACAAGCCAGAAGGGACCTAAATAAAACCTGAGAGTGACATATCTGCTCTATCTTTTTATTCTATGCTTCTATGCAGTTGTCCATATACTAGACTTGCTGACTCAGCTTGTATAGTTGGCTGTACTGTACACTCTGAGTGTTAGGTCACATGGGCATCGATCCTCACATCATAGCAGACAATAATTACCACATCTTAATCACCGTAATCCGGGTAAAGGGTGTATAAGTATATACAGTGACTTTTGAATTACCAACTTACCAATAACTGTTAAGCTATGACGTTGTCTTCTCCAAAACACCTGAGGGATAGATGCTGTTTGAATTACAACTACTAGCTTATTTGATTGTAGAAAGCTTGTACAATTCAATAACGAATTATCACATAAATATGAGTCAGGGGGTCACATAAAAATACTATCGTGATGGTATCAGCATATTCTTGTTGAACCCTTAAAATGTGAAAAATGTTGCCAATTGTATAAGTCAAAAAATAAAATATTATATATATAGCAAAATACAGTTATTGTGAGCCTTGGACATTGTGTATTGCCGACAGTATAGTAGCGTCTGAACTAACCTGATATTTAGATTGAACCACAAGCTCTCTTGTGTGTTGCTATGTAGGCATCAAATCAAATGAGCAGTAACAGGTTCCTGTGGTTAATGACAACCATCATATTATGCCAATTAATAAAGATGCCGTAACTGATAAGCTGGCACTATAATACTTAGATCAAGAAGAGTTCATTTGTCAGTCCAGTGGCCAATATACTGATACCATTTTCATCATTAAGAAGAACAGATATTACACAAGGTAAATGCGTTGTTTTTTTTTTTTTGGGGGGGTGGAGGGGGGGGAGAGAGGATAGGGGGAAAGACTATGTATAAGTGTGTGTGTGTGTGTATGTATGTGTGTGTGTATGTGTGTGTGTGTATGTGTGTGTGTGTGTGTGTGTGTGTGTGTTAATGAGAATGCGTTTGCTGAAACTATTGTGAGAGTGAGAATGAAGAGTGATAAGGATGAGAAATTCAAGCTGGGAATACTTATAGTTAGCTAGTGATAGTCATCATGCGCAACTCTATTGCTGCACTTAGTATTTACAGCAAACCAAGCCACTCCTCCATATGTGTTGGCAGCTCATGCATTTTATATTGATTGTAAGTAGAATAATATAGTAAATGAATGCTTACTTGCTGCTATATTTTGTTTACTTAACAGTTTTGTTATATCAATATTATTTTCCTTCATGAGAAAAAACTGTTTTTTTTTCCTTCAGTTTACATAAAATTAGTTTGTGATAGCAACATTCTCAATAGCAGTGGTAAACACCTGCACAAACGTAACTCAACAGTAGGAAATTGATTTTTTTACTGCAGAATAGAGTTAAGTAATTCATATCCAGTTGTCTGTATTGTAAAATATTCTGTGAAATATAAGAAGTTCTCATTCGGCCAAGTAACCAATACAAGAATCACCTGCAGTTTGCGTGTGTACTATTACATATGGTAAGAGGTCATCAAATATACAAATAGTTGTTTTTATTGCTGGTTGGAAATATTGTTGACAAGTATCAACCCAAATTTCCTCAAAAGAGGTTGTTGTAATCAGCTGATGGAGGCGATTTATTAAATGGATTATGATTTATTCACAAATACTTTCAAAACCAGTTCGTTAAAATGTTAAAGATGAGTCCAAAACACTAAAATGCTATACTATTTTTGTATAACTAGCTACAGTATGTTACTGTAGCTTAATGATAATTTTCTACTTACAGTATATAATATATCTATATATAAATTATACATTTTGTAAACCTTAAAGTGGTCATTTATACAGTTTATGAATTTTTATATCATGAGTAGTGCCAAGTTACACTGTAATAATTAAATATTACTTGCATCTGATCTTGTGGTTCAATACGACCACGAGTCATCAATCAATAGATGCCGCAACTGATAACTCACTTGAGCATTATAAATATTGCTCATGCTCCTATGAACGGTTTCAAACGATGGAAGATAATGTCCAAGAAGTATCCTATAGTTAGTACACTTGAAACACTGAATACTGTAATCCTGGTAAAGGGTGTATAAGTATATACAGTGACTTTTGAATTACAAAATTACCACTAGCTGTTAAGCTATGACATTATATTCTCCAAAACCTGCTTAAACCTGAGGAATAAAGGCTGTTTGAATTACAACTACTAGCTCATTTGATTGTAGAAAGCTTGTACAATTCAATAATGAATTATCACATATGAGTCAGGGTCACATGAAAGTACTATCGTGATGATATCAAATCTATCTCGAACCCTTAAAATGTGAAAAATGTATCCAATTGTATATGTCAACATATAAAATATTATAGCAAAATGTAGTTATTGTGAGCCTTGGACATTGTGTATCGCCGACAGTATAGTAGCGTCTGAACTAACCTGATATATAGATTGAACCACAAGCTCTGTGTTGCTATGCAGGCATCAAATCAAATGTGCAGTAACAGGTTCCTGTGGTTATTGACAACCATCATATGCCAATTAATATAGATGTCGTAACTGATAAGCTGGCACTATAATACTTTGATCAAGAAGAGTTCATTTGTCAGTCCAGTGGCAGACAAACATGTCCAAGTGATAGGGAAGTCTCTGTGAATACCAACCATGCCAATGCTAGACCCTTATAGTCAATTGATGAACAGATATCACAAAAGGTAAATGTGTTTATTTATTTTTTAATTTTATTTATTTATTAATTTTTTTATTTATTATTATTATTTTTTTTTTTGGGGGGGGGAGGGAGGGGGGAGGAGGGGAGGAGGAAAGGGGGGGGGAACTATGTATAAGTGTGTGTGTGTGTGTGTGTGTGTGTGTGTGTTGCATGAGAATGTTGTTAGATTGCTGAAACTATTGTGGGAGTTAGAATAAAAAGTGATAAGAATGATAAATTCTAGCTGGGAATACTTGCTAGTTAGTGATAATCATCATGCACTGCTCTATTGCTGTACTTAATATTTACAGCAAACCAAGCCACTCTTCCATTTTTGCTGGCAGCTCATGCAATTTATATCGATTGTAAGTAGAATATAGTGAATGAAAGCTTACTTGCTGCTATATTTTGTTTACTTCAACTGATCTGTTATATCAAAATATTATCCTTCATGACTTCTGTCAACATCAGTGTTATTTTAAAACTGTTTCAGTTTACATAAAATTAGTTTTTGATAGCAATGTTCTCAATAGCAGTGGTAAACAATTAACTGCACAAACGTAACTCAAACAGCAGGAAATTGATTTTTTTTACTGCATAATAGAGTTAAGTAATTCATATCCAGTTGTCTGTACTGTAAAATATTCTGTGAAATAATATGAAGTTCTCATTCGGCCAAGTAACACTACAAGAATCACCTGCAGTTTGCATGTGTACTATATTATATGGTAAGAGGTTATCAAATTTTCAAATAGTTGTTTTTATTGCTGGTTGAAAATCTGTTTTTTGTTGACAAGTATCAACCCAAATTTCCTCAAAAAGAAGTTGTTGTAATCAGCCGATGGAGGCGATTTATTAAATGGATTATGATTTATTTCACGTTCAAAACCAGTTCATTAAATGTTAAAGATGAGTCCAAAACACTGATATGTTATACTATTTGTATAACTACAGTATGTTACCGTAGCTTTATGATAATTTGCTACTTACAGTACTATGTGGATATAATAATATATATGTATATAATAATATATAAATAATTGATTTTGTAAACCTTAAAGTGGTCATTTATACAGTTTATGAATTTTTTTATCATGAGTAGTGCCAAGTTACACTTAATGTAATAATTACTACTTGCATCTGACCTTGTGGTTCAAGATGACCACAAGTCATTAATCAATAGATGCCGCAACTGATAACTCACTTGAGCATTAGAAATATTGCTCATGCTCCTATGAACGGTTTCAAAGGATAAAAGGTAGTGTCCAAGAAGTCTCCTATAGCTAGTACACTTGAAACACTGTATACACGACCACAATTTAACTCATATTAGGTTATACCCACCTGATATTAATATGCTATCTCAGCAGAAGATAAAGGTGATTGGAGTGGGTGATGTAGTGTTCCTAGGTAGTTTTAAACTTCAGTCTAATTGCATAATGCATTGGAAGAGGTGGAGGTGAGTTATTTGTAGTGATGATAGTGAGGAGAAGAAGGATGAACAATAATAAAGCTAAGACAGAGCAAGAAAATGAGCAGATCCTTCACTTCAAATGTGAGCTAGTCAGGTTGAGCAGTTGTTGTTGTTTTTCTGCAAGTATAATTTTTAAGTGGTGATGTGCATTATCATTAATACAATCCTAATACATTTTTTTAAGAATTTCATACAATGCTGCTTCCCAAGTTGGTAGCTACTAACTAGAACTATGACTAACACTGCAAAGCATTAAGAAATGCAATAAGATCAAATGAATGTAAATTCTTCAATATGAACAACTTTCTCAAATACTAAGTAACAGTTGCCATGTTTAATTTTATTAAGGGAAAAACATTAAAAGTTGATATGCACTATATTATTACTAATGTGTGTCCTAATATGCCAATTTGGCTTTTATGTAGTAATTAATTACTGCTATGCTCAGGATATAATCTACTGAGGGTGGGTGAGGGGATAATTCCTTCCTTCCTCTACCTTCTGAGGTGTCTTATACGTTAAAAAATATTATGCTGTGGGAACTTACTGATTTGATTTCACTCACTCACTTATCCCTTCAAGGGGGGGGGGGCTAATAATTTCTAAAGCACACATTTTTTTTACTTTAACCACAAATAATATAAACATTGAAAGGTCATTTAATTTGAATAAGGTATAAACTTTAACCCTCTCGTTCCTGAATTGTTTTGACGCGCGCGGAAAAATCTAATTTTCTACCGCGGAATAGAGCATTGCCGTTTTATTTTTTTAACTCGATGCTGGCTGGGAAAACCCCATAGCAACCAT
>WLWI01004965.1_pt1 | contig 11144 bp, 7 predicted proteins | sample 6701501 | NCBI WGS metagenome assembly WLWI01 (sample SAMN12718690, study PRJNA515312) | sponge metagenome | isolation source: marine sponge | host: Mycale hentscheli | place: New Zealand: South Island, Marlborough, Capsize Point | collected 2014-11-01
TCTCTGGTGTATGTAACCGTAGACATGGCAATAGAGCAAATCACCAAGTTAGGTCAGGGTTCCAGGCTGGCGAAGATCGATATTCAACACGCATATCGCATTATACCAATCCACCCACAGGACAGGCCACTGGTTGGCATGCAATTTGAAGGTCGAGTCTTCAGTCTCAGATCAGCCCCAAAGATTTCACAGCCGTTGCTGATGCTCTAGAGTGGGTGTTGAGAGATCAGGGGGTGAGATGGATCATGCATTACCTGAATGACTATCTCACAATAGGTAGCCCAGAATCGGAGGAATGTCAGCACAACATGGCGGTCATGTCAGAGTGTTGCAGAAGACTCGGGGTTCCATTAAAGTTAGAAAAGATGGAAGGCCCCACAACATGCCTTGAGTTCTTGGGGCTTACTCTGGACACATGCCAGATGGAAGCGCGACTGTCGGAAGCAAAAGTGGAGGCATTGATGTCAGAACTAGACAGATGGCAAGCTCGAAGGCGATGCCGAAAGAGAGAACTGCTGTCGCTTATCGGCCAACTCGCACACGCATGTAAGATCATTAGGGTGGGACGTATATTTCTGCGACGGCTGATATCACTAGCCACCAGAGCTAAACGTCTTTACCACTGGCTGCACATGTCCCAGGATGCTAGGCTCGACATAGCATGGTGGATAGTATTCCTACCAGCATGGAATCGTAAAGCAATGATGAACAGAGCACAGCTGAATAGTTTACCCACTATCATCATAGCATCAGACGCATCTGGGTCTTGGGGTTGTGGTGCATTTTGGGACAATGCATGGTTTCAGCTGCCATGGACTGAGGAATGGACACCATGGTCAATTGCAGCAAAAGAATTGATTCCCATAGTACTAGCATGTGCCATATGAGGCGCTCAGTGGCAGGGTGAACATGTGTTAGTATGGAGTGACAATATAGCAGTAGTCCAGATTATCTCAGGCCTGTCTAGTAAGGATCCATTATTAATGCATTTGCTCCGATTGCTTATTTTTTCCTAGCCGTACATACAATTAAATTACAAGCAAAGCATATTCCTGGGGTACATAACACAGTGGCCGACGCGTTATCTCGCAATCAATTATCTGTATTTTTCAGCTTCATCCAGCAGCATCCAGAACACCCACGGCCATACCCGATCAGCTCACGACTCTGATAGGATCGGATTGCGACGTCTGGCAGTCATTAACCTTGAGGGAATCGCTCAGGGCCTCATCAAGGACAGTCTAGCCCCATCATCACGCCAGGCCTATGATTGTGCTCAAGCAGCCTACACTCGTTTTTGCAGCATGCTGGGAACACCATGCTACCCAGCATCAGAAGACGTATTGGTGTTGTACGTGGCAGATTTGTTGCAAAGGGTCTGTCACAGCACTATTCGATCTTACTTGTCAGCTATTAGGCACGCACACCTCGAGCGAGGCTTTCAGGACCCAATGGCAGGGAAGACTAGAGTTAGCGCTGAAAGGGAGCAGAAGACAACAGCCACGAGCGAAGGACCCAAGACTGCCCATCACCCCCAGGATCTTGAAGGCAATTGGACAGGCACTAATGCGTAACAGGAACCAATATGAGCAACTCCTGATATGAGCTGCATGTTGCTTGGGGTTTTTCGGTTTCCTTAGGTCAGGCGAATTCACTCTACCGGCAGGCACAACTTTCAATCCAAACCTACACCTCAAACCCAGAGACATCCAAGTAGATGACATTCAGAACCCTACGATGTTAAAAGTCCACTTAAAGCCATCAAAGACCAATCAAGAAAGAAAAGGAGTGGACCTATTCATTGGACAAACTAAGAATTCCCTTTGTCCAGTGGTGGCAATGCTCCGGTACTTGGAAGTGAGGGGGATAGATGACGGCCTCTGTTCAGAGAGGAAAGCAAGATACCCCTTACCAAGGAAAGGCTGGTGCTGAAAGTTAGACAAGCTCTGGAACTATCAGGAATAGACTCTTCTAAGTATGCTGGACATTCATTCCGCATCGGAACAGCAACCACTGCAGCGTCGAAAGGTCTCAGTGACGCAGTTATCCAAATATTAGGACGGTGGAGGAGTGACTCTTTCAGTAGGCACATCAGAACACCCAGGCACTCATTAGCACACACATCACAGTTGCTAGCACAATAACCCCAACACAAGTCAACTCACACACACATTTGTGGCACGCATTCGTCACTACCATTACTACGATTGTACATCCATCCCCACACTTTGTAATCAGTATGAAAGGGTCCCATTAAAATACAAATGATAGCAATATAGACGACAATCATAACGAGAAGGGTAAGTAATAATAATAATATAATAATAATAATAATGTAATTTGGGGTGGTATCTCTTCGAGATTCAGGTTGGAGGACACACTCCAAAACCTTAAAAGACCGGAACAGGTCACAAGACTTAACCCAGGCAGAGAGCAAGAACCAGCAGGAGTAAGAGCTTAAGGCCACACTGCTGTGGCCATGCCCATGCTAAGACGGGGGAGCCCCCAGGAACACTCAGAGAGAGCTCTCTGGTCAGTAGAAAAAGGGTCAAGCGACCCTTAGGGCTTCAGACTTAGAGAAAAGGTCAAGCGACCTGAAGAAAGAGCTCAGGAAAAGGGTCGAGCGACTCTCTCTTCTAGCTAAGGGAGGGGCTTTGCAGTTTAAGCCCCTCCCATTTAGTAGCTCAAGCTCTGTGCCCTCACGACCTCCAAATTATTAGGTAATTATGTGAAACAGAATAATTCCACTCGCAATTCTTAAGAAATAGCCCCGCCCCCATATCTCGTACTATGAGTACGCGAGCAATTTAAAAAAAATTAGTTTGTATTGGTTCTAAAAAGAGCCCGCCTATATCAAGAGTAAACAAACATCAATACAACAATAACAAGAGAGTCAGAAGAGAGACAACAGTTTCTTGGAGATAGCCAGAGGTGAAGGTATTAGATCTGCGCAGCTTGGGAAGTTTTCGCTCCGCAGAAATCAAGCCTGGTGGATCCATCCGCTTGAGTTCAGGTGCGCAGAGTCCGGAGAACGGTTACAGGAGGAGAGGCAGCCTGGTGCACCTTGCCGCGTGAGCTCAGACGACGTATGGAGAGTTGCTGTAAACGGATATGAGACAACAAGAAGCTAAACTAAAACACCACAACTTCGCAAAGTATACTACTGCTACTACTGCGCGATAGTTTCTGCTCGCGTATTATCGAATGGTGGGGTATTGGCAGGGAATAAATTAATGTCCGGATCTACAGGCAGTGCGCGTTGCTATGCGCGGCCACCCTTGTTCCTTTAACTTGCCACTTTTTTTATTTTTTGGCTTAGTTTTGAGAAAACTAGAGAAAAGGAAGACACTACGGTGAATGTGTGCTGCTCAGCTCATGAATTATTCATGAATACACACACCGTTGTCAGTATATTGTGTCAACAAATTAGTGAGCATTAATTTATTTTAATTCAATACTCTGAATGCTTTACATTCAAATGTTACTACAATGTCTAAATCACTGTATATTCCCTTCAATGAAAATCCCATTGTTGAACTTATTGTTGGCGAGTGCGTGAGACATTCTAAGGTCTAATGTACAACATTTTCCATATGGTATATTATTTATAAGCATTGCTTCTTTTATGCAAACCAGACGGAACTATAATTCTATCCATCCATTTTTTTTTATATTTAAAAATAATTCTAGCTATTTCTCTAAAAACAAAAACAACAACAACAAAAACATGTCAAAATGCTCAAACCAGTAGAGCAGTGCTAAAAAGTAAAACATGTTGCATAAAATTCATTGAAATCCCTTATTGGGATACAGTAACTCATTGTCACCACAGCAGTGTTGACCACACTGCTATTTCCATCTATATAATAATAATACACTTGTGTGTCATGATGAAGACGACGACAGTGTGTGTATTCATGAATAATTCATGAGCTGAGCCAGGTCGGGAAAGCGTCATAGAATAAATCGGTAAAGTGTTGTCAGTAACAGCAACAACAGTTTGGTGTGTATGTGAATAAAGCTCAGCCAGTTTGGTACAGAGTCGTCAGTAACAACGAAGACAGTGGTGTGTGTGCGTGAGCAAATAAGTGGACTGATGTAACTAAACCAAGTAGTAGAGGATAATAACAGTATTTTATGTACTCCATTCCTAAAATTGGCAAAAGTTTGTACATCAAGCACCACTGTGTCGCAGGGTACTTGCTATTTTAACTAGTAATCCATGTTATTAGATACTCACAATCATTGACTCAATATTAACTGTACTGAGTTTAATTGAAAAATTTGCAAAAAAAAAAAAAAGTTATAACCTCCAAACAAAACAAGAAAAACAATAGCAAGCTAGAGTCATAACTGGAATGTAAACTGCTTAGGTCCTTCAAAGAGGGACACTTAGTGTCCCTCCGATTGCGCTTAGTGTCCCATTGTTAGGAGCAGTCGCTACGTTCTAAATTAGTTAGGCGCTGCGCTGCCATCATGAACTACAGTTTTTAGGGTCCTTCAGGCCCTAAGTAGCACCCTCGCTGCGCTTGGGACGCTACAACCTAAAGCCTTCAAGACCCTAAAAACGGTAGTTCCCTCCGAGCGCCTAACTATTATTTAGTACGAAGCATAGACAGCCAATATCCTGGAAGCTCTGAAGAGATGTCACTGTTGCTTCCTTAATCTTTAACTAATGATACAGAGTAACTTTGTCTATAGCTTTCAAATAATTAGGTGATATTGCTGCCAAGCACTGTTCAGTAATGGCTGAAGCCTTCATGTCCCCACATTATAAGCATCTTGATGTTCCTTTACTAAGTCTGACCTTACTCACCCCTTCAGCAAGAATTAGACATGTCAGGTTAAAAGATAAATGTTTTTGGCTGTATAAACATAAACAGAGAATACTGCTGTAATTGTCATATATATTAAACATTCCTCTAGAAACAACATCCTAGTAGTGATAAGTATGTTTATATGTTAACACAAAACAACAGCAACAACAAACAAAGTTAATGGTATAGCTTGGACATCATAAAATGAACTGCCCACATAGCAATGCCTTCCAGTCCACTGATGACTAAGTCAGTATAACCACTATTGATTGAGACATAATGGAGGAGCACACTGACCAGGACTACTTGAGCAGCTCCTAAGATCATTTTCTTTGCCCCACGCTGCAGCCTCATCTATTCATAGCTTGCGGTACACATTGTCAGAATGACAGCTTTAGCCATAGGAATGGTCAGTGAAAATTCTTTATAGACCTTACCAGAAAGTAAGAAATTAAAAATTATGTATACAACAGACGGAAGATAGGCGAACTCCAGCATGACAACCCACTTCAGGGAGATGAAATTAATAGGCTCAATTATAAAATCTTTCAGAAGAATCCATTGTGTTTCTGGCAATGCCATAGTAATCTTCTTGCCCAACTCCAATGTGACGGCATCAAAAGTTATTTTGAAAAGTGTTCCCGATGTCAGAAATACACAGCATATAGAAAAATAATCGTGCAGTTCCTCATCCTTATCACTGTATATGTGGAATAAATTAAATATATAAATCCCTGCTAATACTATAAGTAGCAAGTGTCCCAGCCATCTAATATATATCTTCCTTTTTTTAAATTTTCTTCCAGTCTTTTTCTGATAAAGTTGCTGATTTCTTGGAAATGTGTGCAGCAGATATCAGCTTCCAATCTAAGACAATCAGAAGTAGGAGTGTAGCAGTAGTTATCACTAGTGATGATTGATAAGTTGGAATAGAATTAATAAAATTAATTTGGTAACGGAGCCCCAGAAATGAGAAGCCAAGTAGTTCTAAAACACACAATATTAGCTCATTCCACATAACTACTATACCGGCAAAAAACCAAACTATAAAACGTAAAACCATCAGTTCACTCAAATTAATTCCATGTAAAAATCCTTGCACAAACACAACTGCTAGGATGATGTGAATCTGAAACAAAGCTAGTTCCTGGAAGACCACATTGATAAGTTCTTTCTTAAAAGATTGTGGAGGAGGAGGTGAAACCCTAGAATGATCTCTGTCTGAACCTTCTCTATCTTGTGTGTTCAGAGCTGGAAAGCATTGCTGATTGATAGCCATGTGTAACTTCTACTTCACTTCTTGCAATTTAAAATTACCTTTTTCTCTGCCATTCATTCACTCTGCCAACGGATCTTGAAGATGGCGAACTTTTATGCATCAAGAGAAGAGGAACTCAGACTAGATGACGATTTTAAGTCGCAATTTTGGCTTAGAAAAAAAAAAGGCACACTACGGTGACTGCATGAGCTGCTGCTATTCGGCCACGCTCATTCGTTCATTTACCTGGGCCACGCCCATTCATTCATTACCTGCATTTAGCATCACATGCGTTCACGTGAGCGTACAATTTTTACCGCGCCCGGTTCTGCTGATATTTTCCTCTGGTGTATTTTACGTTAGGAAGTTTGTTCCTGGAGGTGTGGTTCTTTCATCAACTGTAAGTATGACTGCTCTTTAAAAAAAGTTTGCAACGTGCATGTCAGAAAGTCCAAATATTCCTGTGGTTACCGCGCACATGGACTACCATGAAAACCCACATCAGCTTGTCCAGATAAAACAGACTTAGATTGTCCACACTGAGCCATAGCTAACATAATTATACAGCTAGCTAAATATGTTAAAGTTATATTCATAAATAGATTAAAAACATCATTGTTATAATAGCAAATTTTCTCGTTCTAACAGCCAATATTGTCCGACATTTCGACTTCTTGCTGAAGTCCTCTTCAGGGGTCAACTGAGGTCAAACTCTCCTTGGTGATATAATAACAATGTATACAGCAAGATTTCTGGAGGATAGGCTTACTGTTTATTATATCCTGGAGGGTGATTTGCACGCAGCATAGACAGCCAGCATCCTGGAAGCTCTCTGTTAAACTTGTTGTTGCCAGGTGTTATCTGTATGTGTAGAGCTTCCTTGATCTTCAACTCACGATTCTTACTGGCTCTGTCTACAACTCTTACCTCTTCCCATTTAATGGGGTGATGCTGCTACCAATGGATGAAACCTTCTTACCACCTCTCTTATAAGCATCCTGATGTTCTTTCACTCTCTGCTCAAGCCTTCTAGTTGTTTCACCTATGTATACTTTACCACAACTGCAGGGTATATGTACTATGAATGACTTTAGTAAGATGTGATCTTAGTGTCTTACCCGACTTGCATGCTGTTTTGATGTTGAAATCTCTACACACTCTCTGAATACTCTCACTCAATTCTGCTATGTATGGAATAGTAAGAATCAAACCTTTCTTTTGCTCAGTATCTGTGTAATCTTTAGAGGGTTAGAGCCTACCCTATTGGTTGCGTTGTAATAACCATTACTTTGAAGTACTTTGTGTAGGTGTTTCTCTTCTTTCTTCAAATTTTCACTCATATTAGTTACCCTCCTAGCTCTCTGATACAAGCATCTCACTATTCCTCTTTTTACATGATTAGGATGATGAGACATAAAGTGAAGATATCTATCTGTGTGTGTAGGTTTTCTGTACACAGTAGAAGTAAGCACACCATCACTCTCTCTCTCTCTCTTTAATAAGCGATCCAAAAAAGGTAGCTTACTATCTTCCTCTGATTCCATGGTGAATTTTATAGAAGGTCTTACAGAGTTTAAATGGTCCAACAAATATTTTTCACTTCCTTTCTTAACTATGCAAAAGGTGTCATCTACATATCTCTTCCATAATACAGATTTAACTGGAGCTGAGTTTAAATTTCTTCCTCAAAGAATTCCAAGTACAAGTTGGCCATGACTGCAGGAACAGGAGAACCCATGGCTGCTCCATCTACGTGCATAACAGTTCCCATTGTACCTAAAGTAAGTTGACCTAAGGCAGACCTCTAATAATTCTGTGATGCACTCAGGAGATAGACATGTTCTCTCATCTAGACTTTCATCATTCGGGAGCTTATCTCTGATTACAGATACTGCCTCGTCTATTGGAACATTGGTGAACAGGGAAGACACATCAACACTCACCATCATTTCGTCAGATCTCAAGCATACACTATTAACTATTTGCATGAAATGTGTTGAATTCTTTATGTGTGATTGTGTCTTACCAAACAATGGAGATATCATTTTAGATATGAACTTTGATAAATTGTACGATGGTGATCCAATGCAGGAAACTATAGGTCTGAGTGGGATTCCTAACTTGTGTATCTTAGGACACGCCCAGTGGGTCTTAACCTGTTGTACAACATAGTAGGAATTTTACCTTCCCTTTCTACGTTTTTTAATACACAACCTATTTTAGTTTCCCGAGTCTTAGTTGGATCCTTCTTAACAAGTCTGTAAGTGCCTGATTGTATTAACTGGATGAGCTTAGAATAGTATTCTTCCTTATTCATGAGGACTGTGGCTCTACCTTTATCAGCTGGAAGAATGGCAACATCAGACATATGTTTTTAATTCACTTAAAGCTTTTCGCTGTTGTTTACTTAGATTATCCTATGGTAGCTTAGATTTTCTTAAAATACCACAAACTCTACCCCTTAAATCGTTTGCCTTATCCTCACTAAGAAACTTAGTTACAGCTTCAACCAGCCGAGAATGACTGAAGCATCATTGTTATAAGCTGAAAAATTTAAGAACTTTTATTCAACAGTAGTGCCTTCATTTACATATTGTTTGCATTATTAAAAAACAACAACAACTAAATAACTAGATTGAATCTTTCTCACTTAAAGGGATCTAAAGAGAAACAAATGCAAAATGTGAAAAAGTTCTGTTGTCGCCAGGGAATCGAACCCAGGACCCCTGGCTTTAGCCACCAATGCTCTAGCCCAGTGTGGATTATAACTATTCGTCAATGCTCAGACAAATGTCAGAACAATACTAAGCTTGGTCTGACATTTAGAAATCTGGTAGGACAAATGTGACTGCATATTTTCATTGCTTCAAAATGATTAAAATTAATTCATATTATTGATTAATTGTATGTAAAGAATTGATTGTTATTTCAATTATTGTGTCAAAAGTTCTGTAAAAACAGTATTGTTCATGGCCTTAGCCTGTTGTGAGTGCAGTAGGTCACTGAGAGTTAATGCTGAAGTGTATTGTTGGGCTGTGTTACCAAGTGTAGGATATTTAATTATTGAGCATGGACACTGGATCAAATAATAATTTAGTCAAAATGTGAACTAAGTTTGAATTAGGTGCATCAATTTAATGGGGAAAATAAATCTGGAATAAAGTTTAAAAAAATCATAAATTAAAACTAGAAGTAAGAGTGCAAAGAATAAAGAAAAGGGAAAAAAGAAAAGGACCCAGAAAAGAAAAAAAAGAAAAAAGAAAAAAAAGTGCCCATGCCGGGATTGAACTATAGCCGTTAGCTTAAAACTATGAAGGAGTGTACCACCAGGAGCTATAACTGCTAACCAATGCCAGAAAAGCATTACCACAAAACAATCGATTATAACCAGATCTGATCGTTTTGGCCTGGCTAAATAGCTGGCCAAATAAATGTATTATGATAGTTGTGAAACTAAATAACGCTGAGGGTTTGCACTTTTAGTGCTATAGTTCTGTCAAGTGTGTACATGCATCTGTATAATTATAGTGAAACAAACAATAACAAGAATAACAAACAATAACGTCTCATACCTTCTCCCCTAACAGCTGAAAATGTGGAATCAGGGTGTGAAACTGAATTTAGCAGCAGGAGTTTATAGCTGGGAGAGACGTTTCAATCAGGAAGGATCATCATATATTGTGTCAACAAGTTAATGAGCATTAATTTATTTTAATTCAATACTCTGAATGCTTTACACTCAAATGGTATTACAATGTCTAAATCATTGTATATTTCCTTCAATGATTGTTGAAAACATATTGTTGGCGAGTGCATGAGACATTCTAAGGTCTAATGTACAACATTTATATTTATAAGCATTGCTTCTTTTTGTAAACTAGACGGAACTATATTTATTTCATTTATTATGGTACGTAGAACAACATTCTGTCCATAAGAGGAGGGAACACACAGTGCAGTACTAAAATTAGTATCTAATCGACCAGTCATTGCCAATGTTCCACCTGAATCTTACCAAGTGCTCTCAAAACTAAGCAGTCGTAGGTGGTTAAATTAAATTATTCCTTTACTTGCTATAGTAAAAAAAGAAAAGTTGAGAGGTGATAAGTTAACATAAGTCAATGTATTATGTAATAAAACACATGATTGATTGAAAATGTCTTCAGATGTATGATCGGGACACAGCCAAGTGTGCTGCCCATATCATGATACCATACAATCCACCCTTTACCAGTTCAGCGAGAGTACGGTCGTACAAGCAATAGTGAAGGAACATGCCCACTATTGCCAACTTAGCAGCCCCCACGATGACATCCCTTACCCCACGTCGCCATCTCATTTCTTTGTAGTCTGCCGTGCACACAGTCAGAATGGCAGCTTCCATAAGAGGAACTAACAGAGAAAAGTCTTTACATCCCGCTGGAGAAAACACGTTGATAACAATTCTACTACAAATTGACGGAAGGTAGGCAAACTCTAACATTACAATCCACTTCATTGGAATCCAGTGGAAAGTAACGTAATTCATTCCAGCCTCTTTAACGGCAAACCACTTCATAGCTACCCGGTCTGCCGCCTCATTCCAAGGAATCCACTTTAATGTGCGTAAATTTGATACCAGTATTTTATCAGACTCACTTTTAACAGAATCTATGAACGTTTTTGTCAATATTCCTGTAAATAGATGTAAAGTGATAAAATAAGCGTATTTATGCATTTCTTCAGGATCATTGAACAGCCTGCTAGAGAACACAAGTATGATATGCCCCAGCCACCTCACGAGTATCTTCCATTTTTTCAATTTGATGCCATCTTCTGATTCACCTTCTGGGTGCTTGCTAATGTCCACGGCAGATATTAGTTTCCAATCAAGCGCAAACAGAAGTGGTATCGTAATAGTCATTATTACAAGTGACGAGAGGTAGGTGGGGCTACCCACATTGTACAATTCAAGTCCCAGAGATGAGACACCTAATAGCCTTAAGAAGCGAAGGACACCCATGTACCATGCTATACTCACGCCCACCAATAAAACCTCGATAACCAGGGGCAGAAAAACAAAAGGTATC
>WLWI01004970.1_pt1 | contig 11136 bp, 9 predicted proteins | sample 6701501 | NCBI WGS metagenome assembly WLWI01 (sample SAMN12718690, study PRJNA515312) | sponge metagenome | isolation source: marine sponge | host: Mycale hentscheli | place: New Zealand: South Island, Marlborough, Capsize Point | collected 2014-11-01
GTGGGCATGAGTGACCTGCTCCAACACGCTGTGGTGTCCTGTGGAGTGAGAGTAGACCAGAACTCTCCTCAAGTATACAGCAACAAGGATACTTACATCATCATCAATGAAACCGGTACGAAACTTTTAACCTGATGTCTAACATCAGGCAACTACAGTAACTTAGATTAATGTCAGTAACTTTTTACACTGTGAAACTTGCTGTGATATGCCAACAGCTGCAACTGATGATTTAATAGACAGCTGTAAGTAAAAAGAATATCTTTATTTCACGCCTTGTGGTTTAAATGCGATATTGAGTGCTTGCCTTGCTAAGCAAATGCCACTGTCTTAAGAATCATGTGTGTGTTTATAGTTCTAGAAGTCACCATGGCCAACCAAGTGAAATCAGCTGATGAATCTAGAGTGTGGATAGAGTGCGTGCACACGTGCAGTGCAGGGGCGGAGTTCCAGTACTTGTGGACAATGAGAGCATTTGAATACGACGGCTTTAAAACTCTCAATCTCCACGACGACTCAGTCAAGGCCAGAGTCAACAAGGACCTGGGTGTGAATATCAGTATGACCAGTGACGATGGCTGTGGGGAAGACTCCATGAGAAGGTTCTACCTAGACATCTCTGGCATAAACATTTCCCTCAACCGTACCATTGTGTCATGTGGTGTCACTAAGGAAGGCAGCTCCATTGAAGTATACTGCCCACACGATGGCTACATCCTCATCGCAACGAAAGAAGCTGCCACACGTAAGTATGTAGCCTCTTAAATTCCCACAGAACTAGATTGATCAATTTGTAACAAAGATAAACATAAACATGAACATGATCATGAATGATATGAACCTTCATTCTGTGGCTAATCCCCTCACTGGGTCAGTGGTTGCCTAGATCATTCCAAACACAACACACCAGTATAAAACCAATCCACTCTCACTGTGTATTGTGTATCGGTGTTGCTACAGCTCCAGCCACCAACTCTGTCGCAGTGATAGTGAGCATACTGGCTGTGAGTGTAATAATAATAGCAGTCTTGGCTGGAATGAAGGTCTACTGGCAACGCAGAAGACAGAAACAGTTCCGAACAAGTGTAGCAGAGCATGATGCAACCCAGACTGTCGCCATTAGTAATCCCATGTATGAAGATGCTGTAAACGAACAGAAGGCTACTATGTAATTGTATCTTCAATGCAACTTCATGTCACTAACCTGCATGTGTGTGTGTGTGTGTGTGTGTGTAACTTGACAGACCCTCACTGTCACACAATGTGTCTGAAATGCACTCTAATTCCCCTTCATTGTGACTACAGCAATATTCCATTCTTTGTCTCAGCAATATAATTATTGTCTTCACTATGACTATTATATTCTATTCTTTTGTGTCTGTAATATATGATGTGTGTGTCCGCCATTGTTTACACAATTTTCTCTACCTCCAAGTGTCCGTGACGATTGTGGTGTGGGAGTAGCTGTTGACGCGAGTACCACAGTGTCCATACTGCACAATACTTTTCTGTACATGGTTGCATATAAACAGCTGCCATGTTGTGCATCACTTTACTGGGTCTGGGATCATAAAACAGCAGTGAGGGGAAATTATGCTTATAAGAGCTTCGTAAGAAAATATATCGAGCGTCAGAGTTGTGAGTGTAAAAGCTGGAGAGATAAGAGGGGTGGGATGGACAGTGGGACACATACATCTGCAAGTGGGACACAGACATCTGCAAGTGGGACACAGACATCTGCAAGTGGGACACATACATCTGCAAGTGGGACACATACATCTGCAAGTGGGACACAGACATCTGCAAGTGGGACACATACATCTGCAAGTGGGACAGACTTCTCAAGAGATCCCAAAGTCACAGAGCAACTGTAAGAGATGCAATGCGAAGTTTCAGGCATTCCTAGACAGAGATCAATATGGTATCTATTTTAAAATTAAAATACATATCTACTTCATCCTGCACGACGATATAATTACTATCAAGATAAATTAACTGATAATGGTATTCATAGTTGCATCTTATTCTGCTCTCATTGTGCGCAATGTGTGTGCGCGTGGTCCCTAATTTGTTTACACAAACATTCTCTGCCTCCAAGTGGCCATGAAGTTCAAAAAGTGGGAGAAGCTGTTGACGTGACTACCACAGTGATATATATTCGCACCTCTGAACTGCCCCTGGATTGTTTAGACTAACTATATTTAGTTCTTATGGTCACAGCTAGTCAACTACTCCATTGCCCATTCCATCTACTGTCAGGGAAAAAATCTGATTGCCAAAATTTATCATTCAATCCATAATATAAGAATAATTCAGTCTCAGCTGAAATAATAACAATAATAATAATAATAACAACAACAATAATAGTAATACAATTAAGGAGTTTTAATTTTGGTGCTTCAGCAACTCTGACTCTTTGGTGAGACTTTGCATACACTGTATGTATGTACCTGGCATTTGCTGGAGTGCAAATTCAAGGCCTTTTCTCATGGAACAGCAATGATCCAGGTGGGACTTCGGGTGCCCACATCACTTGCTGTGAGGAAAGGCCTGTTCTCCTGCGAGTTCCTAGCCCGGCTCCAGGACCTTTGGTTGCACGGCTCACAGTGCCTGCTTAGTGCACAGGCATCCTGGCTCTGCCAAGTGTACGTGACCGCCTAGCGGCAGCAAGAGACTTTGCATTTTCATTTTTTGTATGTATGTACGTACGTATGTATGTACATGACAATACAATCAGTGTTGTGTGTCCACTTCTTCCAACCATTTTGACTAGAAGAGTTTCAAATTATACCTTTCCAAGTAATGTCTTAAAATATATCCTTTCTATAAGCTTTAGGATACCTTAGTCCAAGTAAAATGTTTCAACATGTTTCTTCAAGGCTCTTAATGTTCTCTCACGTAAGACTATTGGTTAAAATAGGCAGTGCTTGCTGATATGATGAACGTTGTCATAGAAACAGTTTCACTTCTTTAATCACATGACTAATATTTATTTTGTACAAGTTAATCACTCGCACACTAGAGCTACTGTATCTTCCATTGTTATCACTCAGTATTACAATTGATACTTAACGAGAGGAAACTATTAATAATCCCCCGTGCTCCATGCCCCCTAAATACAAGATTTAGGCTCTTACAAAAAAAATTAAGAACAAGGAAACTAAGAAATGGAGAACACTCCACTAACTTTCAGCTATAGCAGTGACTGACCTCATCTTGTGGCAATAACAATAAAGAAGTAAATGTAGTCTGCGAACTAGTTCAGTATTAACACAGGGCGAAAACTTGAATTTCCTGTAGTAATGTATTTAAGACATTTCATGCATTCACCACCTTTCCTGTAGTGGATAGGGCTAAATGTCCTATAGTGCAGGGCATTTAGCCCTATCATGTACAAGAAAGGTAGTGAAAGCATGAAATGTCTTAAACATGTGACTACAGGAAATTTAAGTTTTTGCCCTGTGTAAAGTACAGCCAACAGAGTAAAAAAATCCTTCGACCTATAGCTACTAGTGAGATTCTGTGGTGTTTATTTATAATGGTACATGCAACCCCTTTTTTTCGCCAGTGCCACTAATTACGTAATTTGGTAAAGTGTCTTGATAAAATAAAGTAATTAATGAACCTGTGGACTATGAGTTGCTGGCCTTGAAAGGAAAATCAATGATGATGATGATGATGATAATAATAAACAATAATAACATGAGCTCTGGACCTCAACCATGTTCCATTTTGGTGCTAACATGCAGGTTTAATATAATAATAATTTATTATTTAAACCACTCTGATTATTGATTCAAAGTGGATGCCACTGGGCCATGTCCGTCCACTAATTTCTTGTTGACTGAGACTTGCATAACTTATTCTCCAGTCACTGTAGTACTAATAACATCACTACTGCTCAACAACACTGCCTAAGTTATAAAAATGGAAGAAATCAAAGTATTTGTTCCATAACTTTGTGCAAGTTTTTTTTATATTTAAATAACAGTTGTGCTGATAAACTTAAAACTTACATAAGTAGTCAAGTAAACACCATATTTAATGTGCCTTAATCTTCATGTTTATACTATAATCAGTTTAATAACTGATAAAATGAAACCATTAAATTAGAAAAACAAACAAACAGAATTGAATTTTTAAAAATTAAAATCATCATGATGTATATAAGCCAATGCAAAGCCGACAGACGGCAGTATCTCTACACAAGAATAGACAGACAGAAGCCAGTTTACTTGACAAGGAATGTTTAGCTCTCTCTCCAAACTCATATTCCCAGCTTGTGTGAAGTTCTTCTCTAAATCCTCAGAGACAACCAGACAAGCAGCTGCAAACAGTCAAAGATCACTCAATGGACACAAAAAGAACAAGGTAAGAGGTGAGCTATAAAAATGGAGTGTGTATATGTAGATATCTGTTCCTTAGGTGACCAGATACTATGGTGCTGTCAGAGAAAAGTTCAACGAGGAGGACTACATCAAAGTCTATCAACCTATAAATAAATCTGAAGAAATAGCAACTATGAATTTTAATTCTCCACAGCAACAAAAGTCCTTAAAGGATTACGTCCCTGAGGTTTATGATCAAGGCCAAATGAACAGCTGCACAGCTAATGCTATATGTGCCTTACTAGCTGTGAACCAAAACAAGAAAATGGATGCCAATGGATCACATGACCTCCGCTCTGATCCCTCCAGACTGTTCCTGTATTACAACACACGACGTATGGCAGACTCCGGAGCAACATTTCAAGAAGTAATGGAAGCTTTTGATGCTAGTGGAATATGTGAAGAAACACTGTGGCCTTATCAAAAAGAAAAACTGACCATAACACCAGACATGTCTGCCTACAACAATGCCAAGGGAATCATAACACAACGTCAGAGACTTATTCAAGATGTCCAGACATTCAAGAACTGTCTGGATAATGGCTACCCTTTCGTGTTCGGCTTCACAGTTTATAACAGATGCTTTGACGATGCAGGAGAAACTGGTGTTTTACCTCTCCCCACAAAAGAGGAGCGACCCTTACCAGATGGATACCACGCAGTGATGGCAGTGGAGTATGATGATGATAAAAATGTTTTTCTGATTCTGAACAGCTATGGCCGAGCTTGGGGCAAAGACGGATACTTCTACATGCCTTACCAGTTTATAACAGACGCTGAAATGTGCTTTGACTTTTGGACCATCACATTTGATTTAGAGTGCAGCAGAAAGCTAGACCAAGATGGCAGCAGGCAACAAAACCAAGACGGCAACCAGCAGTCAGCCAATGAGAAGACATGGCTCCCCTATGTAGTAGTGGTTACAACTGCTACCCTCATATTTGGCACAAACCTTTACAAAATGTTGAAATAAAATGGTGAACTTGTAATATTGAACTCTTCTCCGACCAAAAAAAAAATCACTAATTTGTGTTTGTGTGTTTTAATCAACTATTTTTTGCATATACAGATTTTTTTTGTCCATGACCTGGACTTGGTATTTAAATAATCATGTTTGTTAAATTACCTGTATTTGTATGAGTATTAGTACAGATAACCGTGCCATCACTCGCTAATATACATGCTAAGTAAGTCTTTAATTAATCACTTGCACTGTAGATACACAATATCGTTCACTCAATCTCTGGATTTCAGATTTATAGCTTCCTCCAGAACTTCATTCTCAACCTATAGCTCCTCCAAATCGATTGCCTAAGAATGAGTTTCCAACTAGAAACTACTTGAACTGCACATGCACATTTCCAAGGCTAGCACTGCATGCATGCGCAGTTAGCATATTAGGTTAGTTGTAATTCCACCTGAAGAAGAGGAACATCCATCGAAATGCTGTGTATTAAAACCATCCAGATATGAGCAGTCCACAAATTTAATACCTAACATTATAGTTGTACCACGTCAAGAATGACTCTTAGAAATCACATACAGTTACCTGTATTATTTCACATTACCATGGTCTTCACTTAGTTTTCGTGCTATCCATCAGTTACTGTGCTATTTCACTTTCCCTATGCAAGTTGAATTGAACAGCCACTATTCCCATACAATTTTGAATGGGCCATTTATGCGCCATACAGTTGGGAGATTGTCCGTACCATAGCCAAAGGTAACAATTTATTTCTGCAGTTAAGAAACCACAGTCGTGTATTGTATCTTCGTCAAAGAAATCGTCCCACTTCTATTGTGCTATTATTCATACTGTTTCTACAGTTGCTAAATATTCACACAGGAATTTGCAGAGCTATTACTTTCTAGCAGATTAAGTGCAGAGAGATCGCTGCAACCAGTCAAATCAATATACTGGTTTCCACTGCTGTGATACCTCAAAATAATATCACACTGTTTTGTATTGAAAAATGACTCTGCTATCGTATTAATATTTCAATACATGTATGCTTAAATTTGTGACCTTTAATCCATTAATTGAAAATTGTTGTCTTATTGATGATTCTACCTCAACTCTTGGCAAACCACTCCACAGTCCAGAGCTCACATGACCTCTAGTTGTTAGGACAATGCAGTTTAATGTAATTATATAAGCCGGAATTAGCTCAAAAGTAAATACAAAAGTCGGAATGTGGTTTAAAAAAACAACAAAAAAAACAACATCGAATAAGGTCTCATCATAAAATGCATCTAAATCGCAGTGATGGTGAACGACCTAACCTGCCAGTGGAAGTCAGTTGGACAGTTCAGGAATTAGTTATGAAATATTTACAAATACTCAGTTGGGCAAAATTGCTTCAGAGTGAAAAAAAAAATGAGGTGTCAAAGATTGCATAGATTATTTACTTCATAAACAAAAACAAATGTTTTTTTGTTTTCATGAAATGGGCCACACCATAGCTCCACCCAGTCAAAGAAGTCGGACGTTGTAACTCACACTAAATTTTAAGATGGAATCAGAAAGTTATTTATATTAAAAGTTAGTCATTGGGCTACCTCTCAAATATATACACGTATTTAAAGAGATAGCCCAGCAATAGTCCCCCTTCTGCTTCTTACAATCAGATTTCCAGAAATGACATGGCCAGAGGATGAACTAATGCAAGACCTTCATCCATCGAACAGCTCTGTGATAGTAAGGACAAGACAGTAGCAGCCATATCCCACAGACAGTAGCAGCCATATCCCACAGACAGTAGCAGCCATATCCCACAGACAGTAGCAGCCATATCCCACAGACAGTAGCAGCCATATCCCACAGACAGTAGCAGCCATATCCCACAAACAGTAGCAGCCATGTCCCACAGACAGGCTGGTTGTAACAACCAGGTAGAACAGTAGAATAGAACAAAAGAGTCCTGATTAGAGCACAGAATCATACAACACAATGATACCCAGAGTCCAGTCCATGCAACTTGTACCAACTCCTCTACTGAGCAGACCCAGTGTGCAGCTGCACAATTATAGCATAACTGCCTATGGGAAATTATTAGTGGTTTATGGTGGGGTATTATAGACCTGGTTATCAGGCAATCATGGAGGGATAGGGTCAGTATCATATATGTTAGGTATAAAATTATAGTAGACTAGTTTGACTGTATTGCTAGTTTAAGGGAATAAGTAATATGTGACAAGAAGTTGCTTCATCTTGGAATGGTGTGGCGTTCTTCCTTGACCCAACTTGGACCCCAGCATCTGAGTTGCAGCTCTATACCGATGCTTCTGGAACTCTCGGGTTTGGAGGCTATTGGAATGGTGCATGGTTTAGTCAGCCCTGGCCATCTCATCTGGCTGCCAAACCCATCAAATGGAAGGAGCTGTATGCCATGTGAAGTCTGGGGCTCTCACTGGTCAGTGAAATGAATTTTGTTTCATTGTGACAACCTTGCCATTGTTCGTGTCTGGGAGTCAGGGTTGTCGCGTTGTTCAGACCTTACTTACCTCGTGCAGAGCTCTCTTCTTTGTGGCTGCACGTAATAACTTTAATGTATTGATCCGACATGTCCTGGGTACCAATAACTGATGCTCTCGACTGCAGCTGCCTCGTGTCCGTGCACTAGCCCCCGAAGCCAACCCCTACCCAACACCCATCCCTGCCAACCTGACGGTCTGCTGACAAGACGGCTCCATCGCCTCCAGGCCAGGGGCGTGGCTCATTCCACCTGGAGGACATACCAAGTTGGCATATCGACGATTCTGCAAGCATTTTAATTAATCTTCCTTCTCTCCTTGCTTCCGAGACAACCCCTTCGTTACTTTTGCACCCACATTTCACATTTAACAGTGATGGTTTACCTTGCAGGCATCAGGCTTCTTTACATAGAGAATGGGATTGCTGATCCGATGAAAAATACCCCTCTGGTTCACTACCTCCTGACAGCCATTAGGAGGTCCAGTGCCCGCAAGCCTCTGCAGAGACACCCTATAATTCCAGCTCTCCTCGTCACCCTGAAAACTCAACTGCACCAGTCTGATCTGACATCTAGAGACAGGGCAATGTTTTGGGCGGCCTTTACTCTGCATTTTATGGGTTCCTACGTGCGAGTGAGTATACTTCACCATCGTCACGCCACTTCAATCCAACATATCCTTTATCACGGTCCAGTATTCAGATTAGGGAGGAGTCTATTAGGATGCAGCTTAGACGATCTAAGATTGACAGATTTGGACACTCTGTGACATTGGTCATTGGACCAACAGGAACCTCAACCTGTCCAGTGGCTGCAATGAGAGCCTTCTTGCGTAAAAGGAACCACTCGCGCAACGGACCTTTGTTTGTGCTTCAGTGTGAACGCTTTCTTACACGCCGGAAGGTGTCCTCCATGCTCCGAGTTCTCCTCCGTTCTGCTGGTGTTGACCCTACCGGATATAGTAGCCACAGTTTTCGTATAGGCACTGCAACTACTGCTGCTGCTGCTGCTGGTGGTCTTCCTGGTCACCTTGTCAAAACCTTGGATCACTAGAAAAGCAACGCTTACCAGACGTATATTCGCACCTCCCCTGACCTTCTCCGTGGGTCAGCAGCTAAGATTGCTCACGGTCACTAATGGTAAATGTCCGGCACATGGAACTTGGGGATAATTTGGGGGAGCTCTGGTACCTATTGTTGATACACTGTGATATTGTCACACTCGATAAGCTGCCGAGCTTCGGCAATCATAGCCACTATTATTGCCATAGCATTACGGGGTTTGCCCATTTCTGGCATGTTGCGGGCCAGCTGGTTTCTCTGACGCCTGTTACCTGCACGTTGTCGGCCAGTGGGTTAGGTCACGCCCATTTCCAGCTGAAGGTTGGCCAGTGGGTTAGCTCACAGGTAAGTTATGCCAGTCACATATTCGTTGGCAACTGTTGATCTCAATGTGAATTTAACCACATGCAATGTTCCCCCAAGTCTTCCCCAGAATATCCGTGCCTGCTAAAAATAAGGCTCTTGTTGTTTTATTTGTCATCCATGGTTGCTGGTTAAAATCCTTTTACTCCTCCTTAGTACTTCACCACCAGAGAGCTTTCAACCAACTTTGTTAACAGCAGTCTACTACTTTTAAAGTTGTTGGTTGATAAGACAAATCTCTAAAATAATAATAATAGTGCTTAAATATGAATTGGTAATTAATGATGTAATGACTTAACTATCCAATCAAATCGGAGCAAGGATGAAGTTGCTCGATGAACATTGAACCCTGCAGCAAATTATTGAGTATCCAACTCTACAATGAGCAAAAAAATAGAAAACATTTGATATAAAATAGATTTAACTAAATGTTAATGTTACATGAAGCAATTCTCCCACTGCCCGTTAAGAGGCGTGACCACCACTGCAGGCTATTTTTTTCATTACCAGACAGAGTCCAGATCTTGTTTAGTGATGATGATGAGAATGATTTTAAAAAAAATATAATTATAACTGAACAATTAAGAAGTTAAAATTAAGGGTGCTATCACATATGTAGCAACGCGTGGGCGACTTTAGTAGCGCACTCCAGCCGAATAGTCACATGTTATCTACCACAAAGTCACGTCCCGCCTTGCAACTAATTAGTGCCCGTGAAATGAAGCTGTGCCTCACTTACCATTGTGCGCATAAGGTTGAGGTGGGGCGGAGTCAATTTACAATAAAAAATCCTCACGCACAAAAGTAAAGGATCCAGAATCTATTCTCTCGTACTGCTCAGGAATGGACGAACGGCTACGGTTCAAACTTTGCCAAGGCTTAGGGTCGCAAGGCGACCTTATAACGATGAGATTTTTAATATACGGAGTTTTACAGAAATAATCGACAACAGTTCATGTGGTAAGGCCAAAAGACTCATCGTTATGGCATGCATACAAGGGTAAGAAAATGATATACAAAAAATCGGCTTCTAAACTTCAGCGATAGCCGTGCAGTACTGCAGTGAAGTCCAAAATGGTGACAGGGCTATTTCTGGAGATGCAATGGACTACCAGTCTTTATCCTTGGTAGGTGCTTTCTCCTAGTAGTACTTGCTGGCCTGCAGAAAATAAATAACTCAGAGAAAAGCAGAAGTAAGTTTAACACCCCTAGTATAACCAAGGTCTATTCCGTGGGTTTTTTGCGCTTAAAGTGTGACGGCACCCTTAACTACTTGGAATAAATTAAACGCCAAATCAGGAGACCAGCGATATGTATGTTGTTAAAGAAGCTAGTTATCCTGGATCCACACAGATATCCTATTCTAATTCCAATACAGATATCCCATTCCAATTCCAACACAGATGTCCTATTCCAATTCCACACAAACACAAACATAGCCCACTAGCTATGTACTTGAAGTTCACATGAAACTGACAAGATAATGTGTGGGACCCTACATTCACGAGAGGCAAGATAGGTATGTGCTTACTGGCTAGACCTCCACTAATCTGTATCATCACTGACTCCCAAGACAACTGACTCCCAAGACAAGAGAAATTACTCATGAAACAGATACTGCAATACAATACTGAAATACAATATCACCTGAATGCCACACCCACCAACACACTGTACAGGAATACATAGGTACTAACAGCTAAAGGCATGAATTCAAATAAGTGGCAATGGCTCCACTGCAGTGGAAAAGTGCCAGTTATGTATCTCATCACTATATTATAAGAAGTGAAATGTGATATGCCAGTTTCTGAGGTATTCCAAGTATTGCTGACCACTTAAGATAGATTAACG
>WLWI01004972.1_pt1 | contig 11134 bp, 7 predicted proteins | sample 6701501 | NCBI WGS metagenome assembly WLWI01 (sample SAMN12718690, study PRJNA515312) | sponge metagenome | isolation source: marine sponge | host: Mycale hentscheli | place: New Zealand: South Island, Marlborough, Capsize Point | collected 2014-11-01
ACTACTACTACTACTACTACTGTACCTGACCAAACCATTACAATAAATTGAAGTCTAATAATCTCAGAGGTTCCACATGTATGTACCTGGTCTCACATGCATGTACCTGGTCTCACATGTATGTACCTGGTCTCACATGCATGTACCTGGTCTCACATGCATGTACCTGGTCTCACATGCGTGCACTTGGTCTCACATGCATGTACCTGGTCTCACATGCGTGCACTTGGTCTCACATGCGTGTACCTGGTCTCACATGCGTGCACTTGCACTTGTATCTAAAGTGTGTACATGTGAGACCAGGTACATCCATGTGGTACCAGGTACACGCATGTGAGACCAGGTACACGCATGTGAGACCAAGTGCACGCATGTGAGACCAGGTACACGCATGTGAGACCAGGTACATGCATGTGCACCCAGTCTGGATAAATGAGGTTGATTGTTATTGTCATTTTTCTGACAGTTTCTGTGTACAGTACTTGACTGGCAGTCTACAGGCATATTGTACACTAACCACATCCTCTCCCTCAACAGTGCTGACTTAGCAATGCTGACTCTGCATGCAGTGACCAGCTAGTTTATGATGACTGCCGCGCCAATTATTCACCGACTGACTCGATTTTAAGATACAGCGCAAAACAAACTAAGTGATTTCCCCTATTCATTAGTGTTAGTGGAAAAACTGGAGAGTGTGTAATATGTGGCAGGCTGCAATGAGCATGTGTATACCAGAATATACGTGCGAGTATGCATCCAGCTGTTACAGGATCTATTTCAATACAATATTATAATAACAGCAAATTTTTCTCGTTCTAACAGCCAATATTGTAAATTAAAACGTTACAATATGGCTGCTAGAACGAGAAAAATTTGCTATTATTATAATCATTTCAGCCGAGAATGACAGAATATTACAATAATAATGATGAGCCAATTTAGTGCCAGTGTGCATGCATGTGCATGTGTGTGTGTGCATGTAAAAGAACACTAGTGCTTTCATTCATTCAGTGACCTAATTCACTGAGCCATTAGTTGGACTCCCTCCAGCTATATTGGAAACAAGTGATTGGAAAAGTGATTGGAAAAGCATTTCATCAATGGTTTCTACGAACAATGGTAATTGGTTTCCCATAGTACACACACGGTACATATGATGAGCCTGTAAAGATGCAATGCACACGGAGGGAGATGGTCCACTATGTGTGAGATTCAAAATGCATTACGAGTTCAATAAAACATCCTCCAGTATGCCATGTATTGAAAGCACAGTTCTGTTTGCACTTACTTTCAACAGAAACAATGAGGTGGGTCAATGGTGTAGTGGTATACCCTTTATCCTTATACAGCCTTGACTATCACATGTTATACACCACTAACTGTGTAGAGCAATGCTACATATACATACATGCTATAGAGTAGACATACACACGTAGGTGACTTAGAGCAGCCCTGACTCTGTGCTTAATGATAGTGGTGCTGGCTGTGGAATGTGTGGGACATGTACCAGCCTCCAAACATTACAAATTACCAATAAAAATGCTAATTATTCTACAAACCCATGCGATCTCGGGAACATGGCACACACATACATACATGCGACAATGCACACTAAATGTGCACACAAGCATACAAACACACTCACCCCATCTGCACATCAGTGCCAAAGCCGAGCATGCTCAGAGACTGCCTGAGTCGGTGATACTCTTCAGCTCCGTTGTTCATCTCAAGAGAGGAACCCTGCAGCATAAAACGCAACACAAAATTTACCCAAGAGAGTACACACATGTATGTGCATGTATGTACATACATGGACAGGTCACATGCATGTAACCACTACTAAAAATTGGTTCCCATTGAAAAGTCAACAAAGCAAGCTTTGCTAAAGATTGCCATGGAACTTCATGCACGGAGCACATAGGCACATTGAGTCAGTTTCGCTTGCTTCACCGAATTACACAACTTCAGCTGCCCACTCATCTTCCCACTCTCTTCAAGTCCACTCACCTGAGTGAGATATTTGTAATCATCAATATCTCCAAGTTTCAGCTTCTTCTTTAGTTCAGGGTCTGCACCCACCAGTAAGTAATAGAACACATGATAGTTCCTCTCCTCAGGTGCCTGGCTGATGATGCGACTCTTCTCTAACAGATATTTCTCTATGGACGCCCTACAAACATGCATACATAGCAGATGTGAATTCGTGTTGTAACACTGGATCTGACTTGCTATGGGAGGAAAAACAAGTTTCAGTCTCAAATTTAATCTAGGAACTGTTGTTGTTGTTTGCTGTTGTTGTTGATGAAGTGACTTATCCAGTGTTAAGTTCGTCAGATTTTTTTTGTTGATGTGACACAAATGATCTGTGTTTGGTGGACACGCAGTTCAATTAATCTGACATTTTGTCCTGTGACAGACTGCAATAATTGCCTCTTCTAATGCAAACATTAATATTGTTATTACAATATGAATGGACCACACCAAACTAGACTTCATAATATTACTAAAATGAGTGTGATGAAGGCAAGAGGTATAAACGATGACAGCTTACCCATGATAGGCTCCATTTTCCTTGAACTGGACGAGGATGAACTTGCCAAAACGACTGCTATTGTTATTAGCCACTGTGCGGGCATTACCGAAGGCCTGCAGCCAACAAGACAATAAACACAGTGAGACAGAGAGAGAGAGATAGAGGTGAAATGAGTCATCAAGGACATAGCACAAGTACATACCTACAGAGCATGTAACATCTCATGTTAACACTAAATGACGTGTATGCTAGGAATGCTCAACCTGATAAGGGGTCCAACAAAGAGATGCATTTCATTGAGTTTTTATCCTAACTGCCTCAAAGGATGCATCCATCAGAGATGAAACCAGAGCACAATAGATGTATTCTCTTTCTTTCACAGGCTTTTTTTTTTTTAACAATACAGAATTAAAAATATTTGGTTGCCACCGGGAATCGAACCCAGGACCGCTTGCTTAAAAAAAGTTCGTCAGAAAAAGATAGAATATATCTAATGAGTAAATGAAGGCTGATAAAGAAATTATGAAGTGACAGATCACAATATTAAAATTAATATATAATTTTAACTTGCCTGCCACCTACTACATTGGCCATTTAAAAATTACTTTAAAAGAAGGGTCACCCCAATTTTATTATAATTCACACCTAAGTGTCTCCCCCTCACCTCCAGTACTGGTCCAGTCCCTAGTGTGATCAGTTCCAGAGACTGGGTCTCGTCCAGCTTGGCAGAGAGGCTCATGAGATGGTGCAGCAAGAACTTGGTGGACTCTGTCTTCCCCGCCCCACTCTCTCCGCTGATGATCACAGATTGATTCTCCCTCTCGTTGAGCATGGTGTGGTAGGCGCTGTCTGCTATGGCAAATATGTGAGGAGGCAGAGAACCCAGGACCTTGCCCTGGTACATACTGGTGTACTTGGGGTTGTAGATGGAGTAGAAGTAATAAGGATTGATGGCGATGAGGATGGAACCCACGTACGTATAGATGTCCTTGTTGCTGAACCGGGCGCGGAGATTAGAAAGCATGTCCTGCTCCGTAAACTCCTCCAGGTCGCACATGTCTTGAACACGCCCCTCATTGACCTCAGGTGAGATATACTGGGATACGATCTCGGCAAGCACCAGACTGGCATGCTCCTTGCGCTGCAGATAGAACCGCATTTCCTGGCCCCTCTCCCCTTCTTCCTCATCATCCACTCCTCCATTCTCTCCCACCACGCTTTTCCCTCTCTTCCATTTCTCCTGCAGAGCCACAGGGCACTGCCCGTCCTCTATCTTGGTCCGCTCTTCCTTGCTGGAGTTGACATGGCCGCTGTATAGCTCGTACAATGTCTTGTCTTCAAAGATCTGCAGTCTCTCTAAAGACAGACGAATGACCTCCAGCACCTCAGTGCTGTGGAACACTATAACAGAAGTGTAGTAGACCTGGCAGAGATCCCCCGGGTAAACACGAAGAGTCACTGGATGGTCTTCCATAGCTGGAGCTCTTTCTTCCTTCTCTTTATCTTCAGCAGAATATTTTGCTGTTACGTTGGATTTATAGTTTTCTTTCGGAATGTTTTGCAAAGCATCTGCAAACCATATTCAGTTGGTAGAGTCTTTCCAGAGTATCAGCTGGCTCAAACGAAGTCAGACTTTGATATCTACACACAAGGCGCACAAGTACAATCAATCAGCGTGAACAATGCAAACCCCTTGGGGCTTCGGTTCTATACATACATACATACATACACCACTATGCACACATTCACAAGTGTTATGGACACTGTAACAGTCACATGAATGTTGTCTTTATATCCTGGAGTGAAGAATCAAGATTTTCATGGCTATCCAACTCGTCATGGGAAATGTAAATGGAGTAGCAAACATGCATGTAATAAACCAGAGAAAGCAAATGAAGTTTTAGAGCTAGAAATGAATTGTACAAGCCAGTACATTGACCTGAAAACACACAGCCAATGTAGTAAATGTCAATTACCATAATCTAAAATAATTTGGCCTGCTCAATAACAGATGTTGCGAACAACAACCAAGCCTACCAAAAAAAAAAAAAAAAAAAAAAAAAAAAAAAAAAAAAAGAGGCAGTTAACCAACCCCAAACAAACCGGCTTTACTACAATGATCATACAGGTGCCATTAGTCCAGCCCATGTACCTACATTTCAAACCTGCTCCTGAAACACTTCCTTACTGGGAGACCTTCTAGCCACCACAACACAACAACAGTGCAGCACTAGTAATGTGTACTACATACGGCAGGCATACCACACTCCATTAGTACACAAAGGTAGAGATGACCCAAAAACCACCCCACCCACACACTCACTACAACTTGGGCTACTCTAATTTCTATTCGGGTCTAAGCTAGGGAGGCCATTCCATCACTCAAATGGTGTCCAGTACACATGTGCATACATGTAGCTACATGATGTGTTTTAAGTGGGATCTTGTAGAAACAAATGTTGACATAAACGATGGAGGAGACAAGCCAGCTGACGCTATATCATACAGCAGGTATGAGTAGAATAGAGTTATATTTACTTGCCAATTCAATGAAAAAACAATAAACAACAACAAACTATAATAATGAATGACAGGTAGGGTGAAATACAAAGAATATCTTATGGACTTGATGTAGATTTTATTGTCAGAGGATGGACAACCCCAGCAAATATCATGTTAACTGCAGTTATGAAAAATACCATATACTAAAATGAGTTTATTTTCCTCCCATTGAATATTACAAGACTTACACACCTACAAAAACTGACTTGTGACAAAAGCCAGTCACATATACAAGTCTTTGTGTGTGTGTGTGTGTGTGTGCATGTGAGGCTCAAAGTCCAGTTAGAGATCACTTAATCACACCCTCTCACAGAGACTATAATACAGATACATGTAGCTTTGTGTGCACAAGTGTTGCAACCAGCATGGTCAGCACCAGTGTTTGTGTGTGCGTGTGCATCAACCAAGTCATGAACTACACCAGGTATGTAGATATGACACTAGACACACCTTATGTGTAGAAAAGCGGTTGTAAATAGTAGTTAGCATTGCTATGTCCATACACATCCCATGGCCACAAAAATGAATCATTCCCCCTAGGGAAATAGAGAAGATATTTAGCTGTATAATCTACCTTGTTGTTCTTTCTTGTTTCTAGTCTATACACTTGTAAAAGTCAAGGACCAGGATGGGTGCTCCACAGTATGTAAAATACAGCTTTAATACACACACCAAGATGATACAAGCTCTTTCCTAGTAAGTTCTTGCTACAGGTCTGTTACATAATCTGTAGTTCAGAAACGTGGTTGCTCTGCACTCTAAAAGATAATATAAATATAAACACAGACACTTCTTCAGTTCCAAATACCCCTTGTTCCAGTGATGGTGCGTAGAAAGTGTACTTTTTCATTATGGTAACAAGCTGAGTTCACTAAAGTGAATGAACAGTGCTACAAAACTATCCTTTCATTTTCTACCCATATATATATATATATAAACAAATTATTCAAAGAGCAGGGTTTCATACAGGATTTTTTTCTGGGGTGGGGAAAGAGTTTAGGAAGGAGGGGGGGGGCACACGTTTGATTGACCACACCCAATTTCGCTGAAACCACACCCATTTAATTAAAAATCATCTCAGGTCTAGAATTAGTGACACCAATCTTGGAAGACTAATGTGTATTGCAATTGAAGGACCTCAATTAACTGAAGTGAACTTTCACCAACTATTAGATATACACAAACAATAAACTCACAGAATACCATTATAAATCATAACCACAGAATACCATTAAGTAGTAATTTATTTCATGAAATTCTGGGGTGGGGGGAATCCCAGGGCGCCCCTACCTCTGTAAGAAACCCTGAAGAATGAACAATACCATTATAATAGAATGCATTATGGAGAGCACAACACCAATTAAAAACTTTGACAAGTTTTTGCCATGCAAATTGATCCTAATATAAAGGAACATCACCAGTACCAGTAAGTTAGCCTGCACCAAATCCTAGCCTGCAATGGCTCCTTTAAAAATAGACAAGTTGAAGATAGCCCATGTGAGAATCCTTAGGTCGCGAACTATACTGGATTCTTCAGGTCTCATAAATGGTTTCCACTCAAGATATAGTCCTCTCATTACAAAGATAAATGTGCTCATGTTATGCACTTCTCACCTTGCCTGTTAAATATTATAGAGGATTATGTTTCATGTTTGAGAGATATGTACGAATGTCAAACGATAGAGCATCGACACCACTTACCAGCTCTGCTACGTCAACACATACACACAAACACACCGCTTCTCCACACACACACACACACACTAATTCAAGCAAATACACTCACTCACATACACAATGTACATGGAGTCTATGATGAAAATTGTCTATATACATGTATCTGTTTGTAAAGTACATATAAGTTTGCAGTGTATTAAGTATACAATTATGTATGCGGCATGCACATGTCTGAATGTCGATCTTCAGATGTTGTAAAGATGAGGGCTGGTGGATATACATGTTTCTATAGCATGTCTACAGTGGTTTATTCGATTTTGATTGCATGTGCTGGAACTCCTACCTTTCTCCTGTGGTTTAGATTAGACATGCGAGGGGAAATTACTTGGAAGTATTTTATGTTGCCTAAGCCAGTGCATGACCTGGGTGGGTAAGTAACTGATGCAAGTTTATTTGCACGTATGCCAACTTCAGGGCCCGTGTGAGGCATGCTACCGATGAAATGGTTAGGTGGAGTTTTGAGTTTATTATAGAAACAATTATCATGCACTTTGTGACTCATGTGTGCATTTTTTTTTCTCTCTTTCAATTAGCTAGGCTGTATCTATTGGGTGCACATACTTGTCCATTCCATTATCCAGGTGTAGACACCATCCACTTCTAGTTAGAGCTTGTCTATGGGCTGGCATGAGACGCTGATTGGATGTGTGTACATATGTGTTTGAGTGTGCATGTACAACTAGTGAATATAGAGTCTTGAACAAGGCAGCAGATTATTCATTATGTACATTCATGCTCATCAATGAGTTTCAAAAAGCTTTACTTTTCGAACTGAAGTGTAGCACATGCATAGATACCAAGTCACAATTAATGCTGAAAATTAGCCAAAGCAAACTTAAAATTTCAACCCCATAGTCTCTCCGATTAATGCCAATCTCATCAAAGGACTCTACACTTTTCAATACAGCTTCAAGATTTGGCAGCAAAAATAATTCACACCATTATACCGTGGTATTCCAAAATACATGCCACAATTGAAGCACACCACTGAGGCTACCAAACACCTACACATGCACTCCTGATTCTCGTAGAAATCTGCCTTTGAAGCTAAAGTATATGAAACCCGTAACAACAACAATGATGACAATAATAATAATAAAAATAAAAAAATAATAAAAGTGTAATAAAGAATAGAGTGTTGGTACATACATAGGAATTAAAAATTGGAAACCAAGAGGCAAAGAGGTAACACTTTCAGTGTAGGCTAGACCATATGGCTTATAGTGTACATCACCAACAAACACCAGCTGTATGAACACTGACTGAACCCAGGAAGCAACTAATCGGTCAGGTGTCAGCAAATAATATCAGTCTTACACATTCAGAAACACATTGAGTACAAGGAGAAACACACAAGACAAGCAAAGAAATCCCAACCAGGAATGGTACACAATGACAAAGAAGTGCTTCAGAGCCTACACTATGAGTCCTTCTATGGACAAAGAAGTCTAAACAGAAATAGTGAAGTACTGGGATAAAGGAAAAGGAAAACGAGATAGTTTCCTTTTACACACTCCCATGTAGCAAGACATCAGTGTAAAGTATTCCGAAGACTACAGTATATGAAAGGATGTATGTACGTACATAATACCCAGTCTAGTGCCATATCATATGCCTGATAAACAATACACAATTGTGACAGGATCTGAGAAAACAGCCCACTTCGCGCAAAACATGAAATTGAAATACAGGCAAAAACATCGAGTTGGGCATAGAAATTGGGGAAATTTTTTTATTTTTTCATACCAATCTAAAACCCTTTGCCTACCTTCTGACAAAATTTGAAGTGTCAACGACAAGTATTTCATGGCGAGCGTGTCGTTAGAAATGCCGCACTCCTTTCTCTTGCGGTCTTTCAAACACGTTTTTCTCAATTTTTCCGAAATAGCGTGGTAGAACAGGCGAAACTTTAACGGCTCATAACTCGAAAACTACTGATAGCCTGCTAATTATTTATGGCTCATTTTGAAGGAAATTTTAAGGAGTACATAGCAAATACAAAAATAAAATTTTGATGGAGTGTTCCAAGTGGGCTGTTTTCTCAGATCCTGTCACATATATATATATATAATATATATATAATTATATATTCTTTTTTTTTAATGACATTTCTGCCATTTTTTAGGAAGAGGGGTTTTGGGGGGAAGGTGAGAGATTGTGCCATGGCGAGCGAGCGGAGCGAGCAAGACACTCTCAGGGTAAAACAATTGAAAATTGAGGATATTTGTTTATATATGTGCGGACATATGTCATGTTATACTTTGACCCTCCCATATTTTTGTCTTATCTCTGTTTTTGACCCCATACCAAATTTCTCTAAACAAATTCTTCTGATTAATCGATCATTACCTGTATCACCCTAGAAATTGAATTGTTTCTATTTTTAATTTTTTTTTGCGGGTGCAGTTAAAACTCATAAACTTACCGGAGTTCCATTTCTATTCGAGTTAGTGGCGGTGGTAAGTTAATACGCTATTTGTCATAGTTATAAGCCCTATGCAACAGTATTTACTTGAAAATTCATTGATCACTAGACTACTCATAAAGGTGAGTCTAGTGTTGGTTTGTTATGTTGTGTGAAAGTATTATGCCTTACAACTGCTACTTAGCTAAAGAATATCAAAAAAAATAATGTGACTTTTTTTTATTGCTTATTTTCAATTCAAAGAGTTGCGGGAAATGGTTACTACGGCAATCAATCCCCTTTTTTGAGTGTTAGAATTAAAATCAAACTTTTAACAATGGTGTAGTTTTAGGCTCGTTCGCCATTTGTGCTCAAGCACATCATTACATATTGACCATTATATATAACTAATTTGTAATCAAACTAAGCTCCCTATTTCATTGATATTATGACAATACGTAATTGAAAATGGGGTTAGTGAATTTTTTTTTACTTTATGCTGTTGAGTTTTCTTATGAGTGTACACCTAAGGCAAAATTAAAAGATATAAATTAACCCATAATAAAAATTCAAAAAAATTTAAGCAAATATGTAGTTGAAGTTTTATCATTACTGTGTGCTACAGTGGACGACTCAACAACACCAGCTACAGTGGACGACTCAACAACACCAGCTACAGTAACACCAATCTTGAATGCCATAACTACAGTTACAGTGAATGACTCCAGGATATCGACAATCGTCGTCATGAGTGGGGTGGTAGGAGCTTTGCTCATTGTTTGCATTGTAACTGTAGCCATTCTGGTAGCAATTCTAAGGGGGATCAAAGTCAGAAATAGGAACAAGCTGGTTTTTCTAGACTGTAAGTTCACTCAACGACCAAGTCATCACATAGTCATTGTTAATTTCATCTGCTTACACAGCCATCAATGAAATGAAGAGACCAAGCTTAACGTATGCTGGTTCCATGATTAAACTAGTTCAGCTTCCCAAGGAGCTCAAAATTCCTTTCCATCACTTGAAGTTTGACCGCAAAATAGTTGGAGAGGGTGAGTGGGTTTATTGATTTTACTATTTTAGTAAACTACAGCTGAATTATGATTAATAAATACCACACATTTAGACTGAGTGAACTTTCTATATCCATTGAGTTTATGGATGCACTATGACTATAGATCATTCCAGCTATCAGCAGCCAATATTTTCTCATTCTGACAGCCATATTATGTTAATGTGATATATATAATCTCGGAAACATATTACCTTTACAAGAGTATTTAATCTTAACAAAACATTATTTTTATATTTGGAAAAATAGAGTAAACTCCAGTAGTCATTATAAAAACGAATAAATATTATATATCTTAGGAGAATTTGGTACAGTGTACAAGGCCAGATACAGAAACCAATTTGTAGCTGTGAAAGTATTAAAAGGTAAGGATTAAGTTTATTGGCGAGCGAGCGTAGCGAGCGAGACACTTACAGGGTTAACACAAGTGAAAATCGGGGATGTTTGTTTATTTATTTATTTGTATATATGTATGGCTGTACGTATGTCATTTTGTACTTTGACCCTTGCGTTTTTGTGTTAGTTATGTTGTCGACCCCGTCCCAAATTACACTAAACAAAATCCTCTGGTTTATCGATCAGTACCCGTATCACCCTAGTAATTGAATTGTTTACCGTTTTGAATTCTTTTGCGGGTGCAGTTAAGGGACTTCCATTTCTATTCGAGTTTGTGGCTGTGGTAAGTCAATGCGCTCTTTATCGTGGTTATAAGCCGTGCGCAACAGTATTTACTTGAAAATACATTGTCCACTAGACTACCGCGAAGGTAAGTCTGTGTAGGTGCATGTCCAGTTGTGTCAAAGCATTGTGTGTTACAACCACTACTTAG
>WLWI01004973.1_pt1 | contig 11133 bp, 4 predicted proteins | sample 6701501 | NCBI WGS metagenome assembly WLWI01 (sample SAMN12718690, study PRJNA515312) | sponge metagenome | isolation source: marine sponge | host: Mycale hentscheli | place: New Zealand: South Island, Marlborough, Capsize Point | collected 2014-11-01
GGTGGTAAGTCAATGCGCTCTTTGTCATGGTTATAAGCCGTGCGCAACAGTATTTACTTGAAAATACATTGTCCACTAGACTACAATGAAGGTAAGTCTGTGTAGGTGCATGTCCAGTTGTGTCAAAGCATTGTGTGTTACAACCACTACTTAGCTAAAGAATATCACAAAGAAAACGTTTAAATAACGTGTATTGTTTTGTTGTTGTTGTTTTTCCTTTAATTCAAGCAGTTGCAGAGAGTTGTTACTATGGCACTGAAATCCCTTTACCGTGTATGCAAAATTTAAAACCTGGACCTTATTTTCAGTAGCTTCAGTGTTAGAAGTCAAAATCATTCATATAACAATATTATAGTCTTTAGGCTCACTCGCCATTTGTGCTCAAGCACATCACTAGTAGCTGAACTTGAAGAGAGAAATAACCATTGCAATTTCACTCAAAATTGATTATTTTCCCTATCATTTATTAATCATACCTGAACTGGAAGAGAGAAATGTATACATAATAGAATACTTAACTTCATAGAGTAAAGTACAGTAGGGGTAAAAAAAAAGTTCCCATTGAGTCGTTTTAAGGACTTTCTAAATTCTGTATGGAAGACTTTAACACCGATTTTTTTTTGCAACTTTAGCCGACTTTTTTGGCATTTTTTTTTTTTGTAGCAACCTTTTACTGCTGACTTTTTTCTCTAGCGACCTTTCTGTGTCTGACTTTTTTATAGTTAGGGGCAGAACCCTTCTAGAGCACTTCAGTTATTGTGGTTAAACAAGTACAGGGCAGCACCTGCTTGATGTGTAGAAAATAAAAAGACTTAACCCCCCCCCCCCCCCCCCCCCCCCCACAACAAAACCAAGTAGCATAAGTCATTTTTATTCATTACATTATTGGCGAGCAAGTGAAGCGAGCGAGACACTATCACGGATAACTTAATTGAAAATTGGGGGTATTTGTTATTGAGCGAGCGAAGCGAGCAAGCTACTATTAGTGGTGGATAATGCAAAATCTGGTATATGTTATATGTATGTATAGATGGTACGTATGCCCCAATGCATGTGCGGGTTACCTTGTAGTCTCCTAAAAGACGGCTTTGTAGGCTTGACCCTAGTTTCACCTGCCACTACAGCATTCAGCAAGTCTTACTTTATACTTAGGCTCAGTATTGTGAGATAGTTCCTGTGAAACACTTTTAGTCACAAAAAGTTACAGCAACTAGTTACTATGGCATTGAAAACCCTTTACTAGATTCAATTTCAAAACTCCGCCGTATCTTGGGGGTGCGATACTAAGTGCCGCTTATTGGTTGTCAAGAGCCGCTCATAGTCAGTTAATGCTAAGGAAGCTAGCACTACTAGGGTGAGTAATTCCATATTTGTTTGCTAAAATTATACAAATAACTCCGGCCATATTTTTGTGGTTGAGAGGTTGTTGTCAAGAGTTATGGTAATTCAGATAGTCAGAATGGCTTAAATTAGATACTACAGAATCTACCACTACTCAGCAAATTGAGGTAAGAAAAGTAGCTAATTCTACATTTCTTTATGATTACTGATCAACTGCTTTAATAGAATCCACTTTTGTCCATGAACTAAGCTTCTCAGGTAAACTAGGCAGGCTCGCTCGATATTTATGCTCAAGCACACCACTAGTTTATATATTTGGACGTACGTATGTCATTTTTGTACTTTGACCTGGCGTTTTTGTGTTAGTTTGGAGGTCGACCCTGTCCCAAACTTCACTGAACAGAATCCTCTGGTTTATCGATCATTATCCGTATCACTCTAGAAATTGAATTGCTTATCATTTTGAATTCTTTTGCGGATGCAGTTAAACGTACCGGAGTTCCATTTCTATTGGAGTTAGTGGCGGTGGTAATTCAATGTGCTCTTTGTCATGGTTATAAGCCATACGTAACAGTATTTACTTGAAAATGTATTGTCCACTAGACTAACCATGTAGGTAAGTCTTGTGTAGGTATGTCCAGTTGTGTGAAAGTATTGTGTGTTACAGCTTCTACTTAGCTAAAGAATATCACAAAGAAAACGTTTAAATAACATGTACTGTTTTGTTGCTGTTTTTTTCCTTCCAATTCAAATAGTTGCGGCGAGTGGTTACTATGACATTTAAATCCTTTACCATATAAACGTAATTTAGAAACTCTTGACAATATTTTAGTAGCTTCGAGTGTTAGAAGTTAAAATCAATTATATAACAATAGTGTAGTTTTAGGCTCGCTCGCCATTTGTGCTCAAGCACATCACTAGTTATGTATGTAGATGTACAAATCAGTGCTACCAATTGATGACAATACAAGTCTAGAGATAGACAGAGGTGGAGAAGGGAATCCATGAGTTGGGAAGTGAGTAAGAAAAAAAGGGTCAAGGGGATGTGTGAGGGAAAAAAAAAATGAAGAGAGAACAGGAGAGGGAAACCATGGGATAAAACTACCTTATGCTACTGCACTCCAAATTTGTTAAAGTTAGTACATTAGGCACCATTGTGTAGCGGGGTACTTGCTAATAAAACTATAATTAGCAAACAATAGTATCAAACACACCATAAATCACATTGGCCTTTAATATGATGCTACAAACGAAACACAAGCAGTCCAAGTATACTGGATGACCAAGAGAATTGTTAAACTAAAATTTAGAGCCATACATATATACCCAAAGGTCAATATCATCACATGCAATCTCAATCTCATGCAATCTCAATGTATGAGCGGCTTTCCTTTCTCATCTCACAGCCTTACCCTTCCCACAGCATCAAGTAGGTCACTACACAAATAGTTTAGAGTAGTAATTACAAAATTTACAACACCAGGAAAGTAAGAGAATTACGTCCATTCATATGCAGAAAGACAACCTAAATTTGATACTGGCTAAAGGAGTAATACGGAAATATTAAAGATCTAAAGCAGTATTTTTCCATACTAACAGCACAAATACATTATTACCCAGACTTCTATGTTCATATCTTGACAGAAGCTTAAAAGGTGAATAGGTAAAGAGTTGAGACTTTGAGACTACAAGAGTGAATTTAGATTGCAGAGTTAAAGCATGCCACAGATTGTGATACATTTAAAAAAATATAAATATACATATAGTGTGTCAAAGAATTTGAGCATAAAGGAAATAAAATCTTGTTAAAATTTATACATAAACATGTTAATAGAGAGAAACACTGTTGTAATAGTTACCCATGTAGTAATTTGAGATTATATAATCAACTAAATTTATTGGCTTTAAAGGCTTCATCACTGGATATGACACAAACCAGTAATAACCATGATTATGCCAAGATAAGATAGTATAGTTGAAATGATAGCTAAAGTACCTAGTATAAAACTTTATCAACAAAATTACTCAGCATACACTTTACATGACTTAAAAAATGTAAATATAATCTACAATAATATACCTAATAAGGCGAGATCAAGACACTCTAAGCGTTCTTACAAATTTTTCACAATGTTAACCTACTGAATATTAAGTACACATACCTTAACATTGGTGAGTATCGTTCCTAAAGTAGACTTAAGTTTTGATGCGTCTGATTCCAACTCAATAATATGTGAAGATCTAACAAACATGGACCAGAAAGATAGAAAACATTCATATATTATGACATATTTTTGTCATAGTGTTTCAAATCGTAAATGAGTAGTAAAGTGGTGCTTCTAACACTTGTTATGCTTATAGTGTTGCTCACTGTCACTGCAAGACACCTTATGACTGAATTGTCAACTAGCCTTAGTTCTTCAAGTCCCTCAACTGGTACACTCAATAATATGATAACCCCCCTCCCCCCCTTCCCTCAATAAGCCCCACTTGATGTTCAAATGGCTATACCACTCATCTTCCCCATGCTGCCACAAATACAAGTTTTTAATTACTAAAAAATAATTTAATAATGTATGACTGTAGGACACTCCCAGGAATATTCATGGATAATTGATCAAGCCAAACTGAGACATTCTTGTTGTGGTAGTTGTTTGAGCAACTCCACACTTTTACTTCTTGTTTCCACTCCCATTGAGTCAACTGTCATTCTCAATTTTTAAAACGTTAAAAAAAAAGACTAGTGTATAAAATTAACAGCTGATGAAAGGAGCACAAACTGTGATGCTTGCAGGACAATACAAAATAACACAATTTTCATATACCACAAATTGGACTCTATCAGCAAGGTGTACAAACTTAATACAGTTAGGTTTTTCTAGACTAACATGCATAATATGAAAACCTAATACTTGAACTTACTTAGATTTAATTTCAGTATCTCTCCAACCTGTTTCAACTAAACCAAAAAAGTATACTTAATATATAAAAATTCTCTAAACAGTGTATCAAAAAGTAAATTAAATAATAAAAAAAATGCTGAGTAAACCAAGTTACAGAATAACTAACCAAAAGTACATATCATATACAAATAAGAATTACTGATATAAGAACAAGAGCCCCCCCCCAAAAAAAACAACAACAACAACAACAACAACAAAAACAAAATACATTCTGAAATAATAATTTCCTACTGTGAATAATAAAGGTTTCTTTTGAGTTCAAATTCTTTTTTTAAAAGATTAGTTTGTTAAGAACCAGTATTGTCCAGTAAATGAAAGTGTTCAATCACACTAAAAGAAGTATCAGGGCTCCTAGTAGTCCAAAAAGAAGTAAAAGTTTGCTGCCTTTACTGTATTTTTTATAATATGCTAAACTAATAATTGACTATTATGGTTTCAACTCCAGTTGGTTCAGCTATGCTAGAAAATTAATTAGAAACCTAGAATCCTAACTGCCTGAAAATGAACCGTAACCAGTCTATCTTACAGCAGGTTTCGAGGAGACTTCGAGGAACGAGCCCAATCGATTGTTCTCGATGTTCGGTATGAAAAACTTTATCCACATTCTTCCAAAATGCTGAGGGCCCCCCCCAACCTCCCAAAGAATTTTAGAAGTGATTGAGTGATTGTTAAAAATAATAAACAAATAGGTTTTAAATTAACATTATTAATAATATTCATAATAAAAAGAGCAATGATTAAATTATTCCAATTTGTTTACAATTAATGGAGTAACATGCCTATTCTTCTCCCTAAAATTCCAAGAATTGCTTAACACTCGATTTAAAATTTGACCTTTATGTATTTGCATTGTTCAATTCATGGTTGTATTCTAAAAGAAGTGACCTACTGTCCGTAACATATTAGGCAAGGTTAAAACTTGTGAAATTTAATACTTCACACTTTCAACCTTACTATACTATTCATCCTTGCTAGAAGCACTACAAATATATGCATATATCCTATTTATACATTATAGTTTTTATTGATAAACGTTATGCCGCCCCCTCCCCCTAACTTCTCCAGTGAAAAATTCTGTACGAATCTCTGAGTGACATTAACGGAAGTGTTCCATCTTACACCAATAAATCACTTAGATTTGGTTCCCTAAAACTTGATTCTGCTCTAGACTACATTCCTACAACATTGTATGCTTATTTTATATTCTCTGTTTATGAGAAAAAAGAAAAGTTGCTAATATTGGGGAAGCCATATTTCAAGCTGTTAGGCCAGGTTCTGTGCTTGTTCAACTGCAAATTGGTATTATTTAGCAGACACATCATTTGTATTGCTTTATTGTAGATACTCATAGTATAATGGGCTTTTGTGTTACTCATACAGAGAAGTACAGCTATTTGAGGAAAATTCTGCAGATTTGTTGCTTCAAAAGTGTGCAGCTGACAATGTTGACATTTTTTACTACTGCACTATACCAAGGCAGACTAGAAAAGTCTTCATTTTCACTCTGACAATAAGGTAAAAATACAACTGCTCTGGTTGTGACACAACCTCAAGAATTTTGGTGTTGAGTTGATAATGAGGCAACATTCCAAATTCTTGTCAAAAAAAATCAAACATTACCGATATTCAAAGTTTATTACACTATAATCATTCAGGAGCTACCTATTATGGGCAGAAAAGCAAAGGTCGTCTTGCTTGGTTGAAGGGACACTGAATCATTAGAATCTTTGATCTATAATATACTCATTAATCCATACATGTACAACAGGCAGACAGATAACAGTGGCATAGGAAGTGGGGGCAGGAGAGAGGAAGGGCTCTGGGGGCTCACAACTTAAAAATGTGATTTCTCGCATGAACACTGGTCAACAACAAAAACATATGCCTTTGGAGCCCACCCATACTGATACATCTTTCTAGACCACTAGATAATGATTATGAATGACTAAATTGACTGCCACTGAATGATTCTACATATGTACATGTCACTTTGAGTTTATATGTATCAAACTAAAGGTTATAAGCTAAGAAATTTGATGGCACCAGTAATTTCAAGTAAAATAAACTGAAGTTATAGCCAGCAAACGACATCTCATGAATATTAATGAGCTAGTGAGAATAACACCTTTCAATTTGTTGGATTGTGGTAGTGTTTTATATGTGATATGGAACATGCCTACAATCCATCAAAACATTATAACAGGGTAAAGATGTTTTTTCCCCAAAAAATAGCTGGACGTTTTGCTTGGGATTCCCCCTCCCCACACCCCCTCTATGAAACTCTGCCAATTCTTCAGTGAAATAAAAATTATCAAAAACAGGCTCAGAACTCAACTAGAGGACTGTAACTTTAATGAAAATAACAGCACAAGGAAATAGGAAAAGTTTGCTCTGAAGAAATACTTGACTTTAGAAAAAGATACATATTATTGAACATAGACACCACCTATTTGGCTGCTCAATATTGTAGAAGCCATATTTTTACAACCTGAATCCATAAAAAAAAAAGAAATAAAAAAAGAAAGAGGGATTTAGCTGGTTGCTGTTTGCAAAAGAGTGCACCCTGCATACTACATAAGTATTTATGTGTGCACATGCCCTTAGGTTAACATGAGAGACTATAAGTGAATCAGTTGCGAGAATAGCATTTGATTCAGCAGACACCCTCTGCAAACTGTTATTTTAGCCTTTCTGTAACCTCACAATCTATCAGAAAAAATCTTAACAATCAGACAAATATAATTTTGTAAAATCACCTTAATAACCAATATTAGCAAGTATAGTACTACAGATTATATATATTCTCCATTTACTGTGAAGAATATTTACGACATACGTATTCCAGGAATATCCTTAATTCTCATAGGAGGTTTGGAGGCATCACTGAAATAAGTTAAACCTGGATGAACTTTTCTAATTTCAGCCTGTTTTCGTTCAATAAGTTGATGAATTATCTGAACCAAAGTAACAATAAATTATTATATGAACTTACCAGTATAATTTGAGTAGACAACTCAATTTACAATTTTAACATATAAATATATATGTAGTATATTATAGTATACTATATGTTTATTCCATAATATATATCTTCACAATGTTATTTTTTGGTACAGTGCTGTATTGCGCAAGCTCATTACCTAGTAGTTATAGCAACCGGGCCTGGCTTACCAGTTTTCTCTTTTCTCTGTCTTAGCTGACCTTTATCTAATGAAGCCTATCCTACCAGGTTAGAGCAGGTGCTAAAATATCAGCTGGGGATGTGGGAAGCCCGAGCCCCTCTAGAGTTTTAGGGCATACTTTACACCATGAGTTATCAGTCAAAGTACAAATTACTTCTGTGAATATATCTAGCATAGAATAAACCACTTATTGCACTCGTCAGAGTGATATGGCCAGATACACACTCTCAGGCTTCATTTTCACTCACCTCTGGCTCGTAAAAATAAATTAACCTGCTTGTGAAATATTTCACTTCTGGCTCGTAAAAATAAATTAGCCTGCTCATGAAATATTTTGCCATATCACACTCTTGACTCATGTAATAAGTACTATATATATTAATATATTGTATAAACATATTTAAATTAACATACACTGTTTAGACAGCTTACGTCAAGATACATGTACTAGCAAAAATGCACACAATATATCACTATTTCATCTTAAAAGTAACAATAACTGATATCAATACCTTAAACAGAGAATTATAAGTGGGGTCCTTAACCTCACAGTTTGAACTAAAAAACAACAACAATAATACCTGCTTTTGCTTCTTTATGATAGCTGAAAAATGTGTGTACGGAATTCTTGGATTTAATTCACACTGAAATAATAAAAATGATATTCATGACCACTGTTAACAAACTATTACTATAAAGAACTAAATTAAAGGTAACTTACAAAATAATTTCAAATGAGCTTGGTTATGCATGATCACAATAAAAACTAATAATACAAAACTAATCTTGAAAACTATATGAAAAATTAAGCCAACAAAACAAACACCAAGTGTAAACAAACATGTATATTACCTACCTCCATAAGAGTAGCACCTTCATACTCCTTAATATAGCCCAGGTAACTAGATGGTGCTAACTTGATGTCTTTTGAGAATCCCTATATACATATATATATACATGTAATATGTAATAGTTAAACCAGGGGTTAGAGGGATTATCGATGATAAACTGTCCTGATCTCGAGGGCTATTATCTAGAGATAATTCCAAGAATTGCCATGTTGTAGACAATAGTTACAACTTATCTTCAGCAAAAATTTAAACTTGGCATGCTACTTACATTACAAAATACACAAAAGGGAACAATGAGTATAAAGGGATAATAACAATAACATTAATAATAGGGAAAAATAAGTCAGAGAGATCTTCATAAATATGCCACAAGAATATCTTAGTCCTTAAAAAAAGACATCAGTATTGTTTTTGTTTACAGTTTAAAATCCCATAAAAACACAAATTTCATACCTGTTTCTTGAAATATCCAATTGCGTAAGCATCTGCATATGTCAATAAATGTAGAACATTGTGACGAATACAGTAGTCCTTTAAATTATTCATCATATGTGTTCCATAACCCTACATAAACAAAAACTATTATATAGAGCCAACAACTAATTACAGTAAAAGGGAACTAATCACCTTAAATTCATACTTACGCATACATACATACATACATACACACACTACTATGCAGGCATGGGTTCAAGCACTTAAGTGCTTGAGCTTATAAGTACTTTAAGCATTCTTTTTCAAGTGCTTGATAGTGCTTCAAGCACTTTGGTAAATAAATCATTCTTGTGCTTGTATCTTGTGCTTGTACTTAAGCCCATGAATTCAAAGTGCTTGACAAGTACCTTTTAAGCACTAAGGACTTTTAATTAATATGATGACAAAAATGTAAATTGTACGTGAACACTGATGGATAGATACTAAATGATATGACATTTGGAAGACTAATGTTCATCAGATGCAATAAATAATAGCTTTTTCATTACTTGAAGTATTTCCAATTAAAATTGGTGACTGGTTCTGGGAAAATCAGACCAAATACGGTGAATAATTTTAAAAATTACCCATAGGTAGACCATTAACAGTCAAATATTTCCCCACAAAAATTATGGCGCAGTTGTAAGAACTTGCGAGCTCTAAAACTCACGCTTAGAAACACTTACCAGTTAGACTCGTGTAGGAAGCCCCGCTAAGAAAGTTTTGGCGGGTTATTCACTTTAACTGTATAGAAGTAGTTGCACCTACTTGTCGATAAATACTGGTAAACTCATTTCAATATTATTATTACAGGAAGTATTATGTCAGAGCAACGTATAAACAAAAAATAAGAAAGTTTTATTATATAATCGATTTTAAAAATTGGAAAATCAAGAGTGTTGCAAAGCCGAGAATTCCCGGCTCTAACAGTCATAGGGTTAAGCAATTCCAACATAGCATCTTGAAGAGGCCTAAATGAAGCCCAGTTAACTTTTTCAATCCGCCAGCAACCCTATTTGTTTAAAGTGTCAAGGACACATGCAAATAGCATATGGAATATGTGACACAGCCTCTAGCCTTAGCAACTCCTTTACGTGGCTTTTTTCTCAAAAATCAGCACAAATCAATTGAACAAAAATAATGTATTGTTGTAGGGCGAAGACGGATTGTGTTACAGCTTCCAAATTTGGAGAACACTATCTCGAGGCCACGTACAACCTACTGGTAAAAAATAAAAAATAAAAATTAGATGCCGCGTTCAGGACGCTGTTCCCAAATCAGTCACAGTTGTGTTGCCTGTAGTACGTAATAGATTTCCCAACATGCTTGAGAATGTGCTTGAACCAATCCCTGAACGCAAGTGAGAGAATCTAAATATTATCAGGAATGTACCATTGGGTAAAAACTTATGGACCGTACAAAGTTGGTTAACCTTATGGGAGACCTACAGATAGTGTTCTCCAAATTTGGAAGCTGTAACACAATCCGTCTTCGCCCTACAACAACACATTATTTTTGTTCAATTGATTTTGTTCAGGATTTTTTTTGCCAATTCACTTATTAGTCAAGCTGCAAACGTTTCTTGTGAGACAAGTGTAAGAGGAGATATAAAACAGTTTCTTCACAAAACTAACACGTGATAAGCACATCCATATTCATTAAATATGATACACGTAGAAATTACAATAAAATGTTACTTATCTAATATCTACAAAAAAATTATTTGGATATAAAAATAAAATAATATACATGTAACTCACTTTCACTTGCTCATTTGATGTCACTGCGCAAAAAACAATTTCAGCAAAGTTTTGACTAACAAAAATTCTAAAACATATTCCTCCAATAACTCTATTTTCTTTGATAAGAGCCAATGAATGATGCTTTCTGAATAAAAACAAAACAAAAACAAAACTAACTGAACATAAATACAAAATACACATGGAAACTCCCACAAATAGTAGCTGTATTAAAGAAGCAATCAGTATGAGAATATTATAAACATGTACTTGGCTGACAACGATTGCAGATTACACAATGGCCAAGCAGGAGACATAAATGGAGGAGTTAAAAACAATCTGTGGCTGTAGTTATAGTGACATACAGTAGGAGACACAGAAAAATTCCGAATTCCGTTCCGTAGAACGGCCGTTGCACGATTAAAAAAACGGGGGAAAAACGGTACGCCGTTTGTTAAAAACGGCCGTTCCGTTCGACCGCATTACCGTTTTAATCTTTCTCGTTCACCGTATGTCTCGCTCAAAGAAATATAAAAAATCGTTTATCCAATAAAACGTTCCGATTTTTTGTTTATAGGCTCCA
>WLWI01004975.1_pt1 | contig 11132 bp, 8 predicted proteins | sample 6701501 | NCBI WGS metagenome assembly WLWI01 (sample SAMN12718690, study PRJNA515312) | sponge metagenome | isolation source: marine sponge | host: Mycale hentscheli | place: New Zealand: South Island, Marlborough, Capsize Point | collected 2014-11-01
ATAACTGATCATAACTAAAGGTAAGTACGTTTTGCAGTTACAATATTAATTTCAGAGATAGCTATTATAGTATGTTTAGTGATGATATGGCTTAAAAGGGAGTAATTGCTTGCAGATTGCAATGTCCTGAGTTGTTTGTGTTTCCTGTTGGACTTCCTGATTTTATTGGAACTACTGCTAATATGCCTATTGGTAAAAAAAAAAAAAATAAAGTCACAAAGTAAAGTCCTCGACAAGAAACAAGGGCAATTTATAATTTCATTCCATGACTGCATCTTCTGGGATTGAGTCTGGAATAATGTTGTTTAAAAGGGCACTTAATTCATAATCATGACTATTTTGCTTAAAATTAGCAATTATTTCGAGGTGACTATTATTACAACTTGTGCATATTTTATCATTTTTCAGTGATGTACAAATCCATATCACTGACTTGACTTTATGTTAGCACTACATGTATACTTGAGGGTTGATTATGCGATGCACTTGTTTATAATGAACCTGGTGCAGTGGAACTAGCTTCCCATCATCAGTGTTATGTTTTCTTTGTTCTGTAATGTCCAGCCTGGTACATAGTCACCTGAATTAATTTTTTTTCCTATGTCTTTTTCACATGCATGACAAATACAGCTGTCAACTGTGATTGTTTTCTCCATGGCCGAAGTTTTGTTGAAAGTTCAGGATCCCAAGTGGACAGGTTTATGTAATAAGAAGCAGATTTGCAGCATAACTAGCGAAGACCACATTTTCTGCCTGGCTGGATCGTTCTTTGGACCTCTCCTCCTTAGCACTGAACTTTTTTATTATACATACAAAGTATTATCATAATACATTCAATATCACTTAAAAAAAAAATTTCTTTGTTTTGCAGTTACAATAATTTAGTATATCATAAATACATGAATCACTATGACATATCACTAATTATTTTAGTCTAATTTGGTTGCAGATTGCTATGTCCCGAATTAATAAGAAATATATAACCACAGTATTAAGACAAACACGTGTATGGCTTCCTTGCAAACTAAAAAATATATATTGAACGCCCACGCGCAAGCATCATTTTAATGAGGTGACCTTTTGAAAGGAATCGTACGCGTTTCTATTACTTCCGGTACGGGTGGCTACGAGACTGTTTAGGTAAGAAAGTTTCTACAAGTATTATGTTGACCCGGGAAAGTAGATGCAATCACGACATTCCTGAAATCCACCCGCGCTTCTACTGCTTGCTCCTTCCGTTTCCCTACTGAAACTAGAAGGTAATTATAGATTGTGAAAGTGAGAGCTCCAGTGTCAGGAGAGGTAGGAGGATAAGTGTGAAAGTAGTCTCAATCCAATGTTAATTCCTCCCTAGGAAAGAAGTGTTTCCAATCAACACTGAATATCTTTACCTAACCACTACATGGAGAAAGGGTATGAGGACAATCATACACCTTGCCTGTTCTAGAGGAATGTGGTATTGGTTATCTAATAGTGCTCACTGTTGGCAGGACACGCTTACCCAAACACAACCATGGAGTATTTAGCGCAGGTGCAGCAATCACCAACATTTATATAGTTCGGGAACGCCGGGCCGGCTCTGTTATGTACACCCGTGGTAAGATGCCCACTCATTTCACAAAGGGCTGCCTAGGAGACTACTTCTCAGCAGCAAATATAATTTGGAAAACCCGGCTGTTTTTTTTTTGCATGCAGTGAATATGAAGCCTGTAAGGCAACTTTTTTTGATCTCCCAAATCAAATATGAATGCTGCTGTTAGATTAGGGTTGTGGTGTTACTAATACAATCTATATAATAATACACTTGCGTGTCAGTGACGACGACTGACGGTGTGTGTATTCATGAATAATTCATGAGCTTTGTATGTTCGGTAAAGCATTGTCCCTTTATGGTAGGTAAAGTGTCGTCACATTCAATAGAACGTGCTGGTTACTTCCCAAAAGCGGGTGCAATAGACGATGGAAGGCAGCATAGGTTTCAAACAGGAAGGCGAAAGTACAGAAGAGAAAGTAAAGGCGGTTAATCGTAACTGAAAAGCGGATGGAATCGACGAGATAAAGGCAGTGTAGGTTTAAAATGGAAGGGAAGAGAAGGCAAAAAGGCGAGCGATTAATTATAACTGAAAAGCGGGTGGAATAGATGAGTAAAGGCGGGGGTTAGTTTTGCTAAAGTACGAAATAGAAGACAAAAATTTCTCAAAGTAGGACAGAAATTCAGAAGCAGGAGAGATAGACAAAGTAAAAGGGGGTTCCATGACTCAAGAAGAAGAGCTGAAGATAGGAGAGGTGGGGTAGAAGAAAAGCTCAGATAGTTCAGAAAAAAGAGAGTAATGGACTTGCTATATTCACAATAGTTACAGGCCATAGACAATACTATATACCAGATTGAGTGGTATGGCTACATTCTGCCAGACTACATAGTTTTAAGTAACCTAACTAAGGCAGGCTCGCTTGCCTTCTATACTCAAGCACATCACTGGTTATTGGCACACCAAAAACATATTTGTTGATAGTAGCTCTTTTACAAAAATGCAAACATGTATCACAATTCAAAACTTTCACAATATTATATCTATGGTCTGGGATCATGACAAATACAAAATCATATTACACACATGTGATTTGAGAAAACTACAGTGTTTTAACTGCTTCATATGACATGTTTGCTGATGTTTCAATATGTTCGTCAGGCTTAACCTCTTCTAAAATAATGCCTGTAAAGAACTTTTTGCAGTTTTTAGGAGCATTAGTGAATCCCTGTTGTTGTTGTTCTTTCTTTGTTGTTTTATTTCCTCTATATTTATTGCAAAGATGTCCAAAGATGACACCAATAGCTAGTGCCACTGCAAAACTTCCAATTGCAGTACCAAGAATTAGTCCAATGCTTGTAAGAGTTTTCATTTTTTCTAATAATATACTGAATGAGTAATTATTCATCTAATAGACATATTTCAGCTGTACCTGTGATTGTGTGTGATTTATTCAATGAGCTACACATGTTAATAGCACTTAAATTCCACTGACCATCTTCTAAGCACTCAATAAAATGTGTAGTATTGGTTTCTTCTGCTGAACATCTAACTGATGCTGACATAGAATTAGGCATTCTACTAATGGTGTATTGAACGTCTTTGTATAAAGAAGTTTTCAAAATAAATGGACATTTCCCTAAGGAATAGTGAAATCATTTCAATATAATTCATTGTTACATTATGGAGCATGAAATAGAAGCAAAACTTACCCTTAAACTTTATGTTTTCATTGCATTTGGATAATGTAATATTATAATTAACATCAGAATTTAGAACTACCATTACTGTTCTGTTGTCACGAATAAAGATAGGCCCAACTGTTGATAAAGGGGATACTGTAACTGAGTATTTATCTCTCCATGAATCCATTGGTCTCCAAGTTGCTACAAAAAGTGAAATATAGTCTCTGTGTGCCAATGATTCTAAAACAAGCTGTGTTGGATGATTCATATCTATAGCAAAACATTTTCAAAATGCATAATATCAAACAATATTTTTTGGCCCTAAGGCTTTTATTAAGGAGCAGCTAAGCATTATTAACCCTCAGCGCGCATGCGCAAGAGGGTTATAGTAGTCATCTTGTCTATCTGTCTGTCATGCTCTGTTTTGGAGATTACTGACAATTAACCATTGATTTAGGTATGAACTTACTCAGAACGAAGATTTAGGACCATTCATTGTGCTACTTTTTTTAATATCGGGCTAATGGTCGAGAAAACATGAAGCTTTCACCGCGTAGGTACCAACTTTTGTGGGTAACACCCCCTAGTGTCGCATCACAATCACATGAGCAAATAATTTCTTGCAGCCAGCAGAGTCGTTTTCTTTATGCTCAGGGCAGTTAGTTGAAAGAAGTGAAGTTTCACTTTGAAAATGTGTACCCTGAGTGTTTCTGGCTAGTTTAGCTTCTTCTCTTATGAAGACAGGTTTCCATGTACCATTTTCATTGGTCGAACTATATTATTATTTTTGGTCTGAGAATATATTGTAATAGCTAGGTAGTGTTTAGTAGCGCTGAGGGTTTGCACCTTTAGTGCTCATTTGGTGCTTTTAGGCAGATGAGTAAGGTCCTAGTACACACTATGGTAGTGAAGATATCTAGGGTAGAAAAAACCACTTATTACACTTATCAGAGTGATATGGCAAGATATTTCACTCTCAGGCTTTATTTTCACTCACCTCTGGCTCTTGAAAATAAATTAGCCTGCTCTTGAAATACTTCACCATATCACACTCTGACTCATGTAATAAGTATTATATATTCCTATATAATAATATAGGAATTTATATAATATTTATGATATGGCGGAATATTTCAAGATCAGGCTAATGTGTTTTCATGGGCCAGAGGTGAGTGAAAATAAAGCCTGAGAGTGAAATATCTTGCCATATCACTCTGATAAGTGTAATAAGGTGGTTTGTTCCACTCTATAGATAGTTTCACTGCTGTAGTTTGTACAAAGACTGTGTGTAAAGTTGGTTGTAGGAGCTCCCCACACCCTCAGCTGAGATTTTATCAACTACTATAACTAGGATTAGGTAGGTTACATCAGAGCTAGAGGAAGGTAGCTGCAAAAACCAGGACAACTGGTAAGCTAGGCCAGTTGCTATAAATATTAGGGTAATGAGCTTGTGCAATACAGCTTGAAACAACACCTTGAAATAATGGGAGTTATTTCAGAGGTCACATACCTAAAAGAACATTATGAAATTATCTAGCTAGGAATATAATATATATGTACATGTATACAAAGCAAGATTCTTCTCTATCGCAGATACTCCCGAACTTGAAACAGTTCAGTATTCAGTGATTACAGTATGATGCTGTAGTGCACAAAGTAAGACTTTAATGTACACAAACACACCAATGACATTTAGCACAAAGATTCTTGTACATTTCGACAACGATTATTTCAGGACTGCCCCACAATTAAGACTTGTTTACTTCTGTTAATAAGCTGTGTAAAGGCAGCTAAAACATTTATTTAATACTTATTTCATGTTATTCTTCAGTTAAGTAACACACAACACATTCACATGCACTTGTTCACTCGATATATCAACACAACACTTATGTTCATAACTTGACTATTGGACAATGAGATTTTCAAGTCAGAGCAGCAATATTGTTGCATAGGGCTATGACTAGCAGTGCATTAGCCAAGACAACTTAGCACCGCTGCTAATTTGAATAGAAAATGAACTCCTAACTTTGTGAGACTTGATTCCATCCGCAAAAAGGCAGACAAGTCAGACACAACCTAATTTAGAGGGTAAACAAATTGATGATACTGGTAAAGGTTGATAAAACAAAGGATTCTGCTTAGTGGAGAATGGGGACAGGGTCGACCACCAAGCGAACACCAAAATGTGAGGGTCAAATTACAAAATGACAACTGTATGTCCCCACATATATACAAACAAAATATCCCCGATTCTCAATTTGACACCACTGTATAGAGTCTCGCTCGCTCGCCAATTTACTTTTTTTATCTCTGTTTTAACAGCCAAAACTTCACCCAATTTTTCAACTTCTTGCTGAAGTCCCCACGGATCAATGAAGTCAAATTCCCTATGGTGATTTTATAAACAATAGCAGGATGTATGAGAGTATTCAGAGAGTGTGTAGAGATTTTGACATCAACACACAGCATTTATTTCGGGTATGTTCCGTAAGGCTGAAACCTTCTTGTCACATCTCCTATAGGCATCCTGATGTTCTTTCACTGTCTACTCAAGCCTTCTAGTTGTTTCACTTACATATACTTTTCCATTGCAGCATGGTATGTTATATACTATATTTTTGTGGGTATAGTATCTTTGACTTTTAATAAATGTGATTTCAAGCCTTACTTGACACCAAAATTAACCCATTAAATTGGCAAGGGTAAGAGTAGTAGACAGAACAACTAAAAATTGTGAGTCCTATATGTCAGCTGTCTATGTTGTCTGCAAGTCAGTTTGCAGTTTATATTAATAGTAGGTATGCCCACATTTAACAGCTGTTGTGGGTCCTATGAATCTAAACTTACCAGTTGTATCTATTTCCTGACAACTAATGTCTTCACTCCAATTTTCATCGTTACAGGAAACAAGAATTTCTGATGGACTGCATCTTCTTGAAATAGCCCATATCCCATTCAAATACAAACTGTAATTTCTATCCCCAGAATCATCTTGTAATATACACGAGTCTACAGGAGTTATCAATAAACAGGCATGTCAAAGTATTATGTCTTATCTTAAAATAATATAATGGACCTACCTATAGTGAATGTGTTGTTATATCGGCAGTGGAAGAATGTGATGAGTTCAGGTGGAGTTACTGTTATAGGACTTGTCCATAGTATGGGAATGTTTGATGAAGATAGTTGGTAGAAGACTCCACTAGTGTTTCTCTCCACAGCAGGCTGGATGACAAGTTCACTCTCATTATCTGATGGCCTAAATACTCTCAATGCAGTGGGAACAAGACCTGTAACAGTGACCAATATTCTAGCTTACAATGGCTATATGCTCCTGTGTGTCATTAAATTATCAAATTGGACTAGTGAAGTTATTGTAGCTAACTTACTTTGCCCTGGAACATTAATGGTAAGAGATTGCCCACCACAAAACATAACTGTTCCATTTAAGAGTTCCGGATTGTTAAAAGTAGCTACAGAAGTAATGGTTGACGATATAATAAATTCAGTTATATTGAAGACAACTTCAACATTTCCAATCATGCTAGTTGATATTCTTGGTATTTGTAGTGGAATAAGATAGAGAATAGTGTAGTCTTCACTCTGTCCTCCTACAGTAGTCCACTGCCACTCTAAGTTGTCTCCACTTACAGTACATCTATACATGGCTTGTTCTCCAGGACAAGGAGTTATGTCTGCCACTAGTTGTCCTTATAAAAAATACACCATCACATATAACTTTTTGCCAATTATCTAATACTATAACTCGCAAAAAATAAACACATAACATAACCACTCCATTTGATGCCATGGCTTCAAGCTTTATAAAATGAAGCACCAAAGATGCAAACTTTCAGCATTGCTGGCCTACAGAATTAAAAATATTTGGTCGCCACTGGGAATCGAACCCTGGACCGCTTGTATAACGCATAAGCACTCTAATATTTTTAATTCTGCATTGTTAAAAAAACCCTGTGAAAGAGAGAGAATACATGTAATGACTAGAAGAAGGCTGAGAAAGAAATTGTGAAGTTATAAATTAGCGGAGTAAAAAACTTCAATAAATAATAAGAATCTTTGAAAAAAGAGAATTTTCGTTGGTCTATTGAGAGTGAGACTGTAGCATAGCAGTACCCCTTAACAGTATAAATACAGAATTGGAGTGTTTGTTTGCTGACTGGTTGTCGTAGCAGAGCACTTGTGTGTTATACAAGCGGTCCTGGGTTCAATTTCCAGTGGTGACCAAATATTTTTAATTCTGTATTGTTTAAAAAAGGCTGTGAAGGAAAGAGAATACATCTAATTCCATAGCTATTGGATAATCTTCTCAATAATTAATTTATGATGATTTTTTATAACTTTAGTCTCATTTACTGAAATTTTTTTAAAAGGATTAATTTAAAAAGGCAATGAAAAAATGAAATATAAAATCTGACCATGTGACTTGTGGTTCTTGTAGTGATCTTGATAAATTGGAAATGTTTTCTACCTTGTGATTCACGTATATTAAGATAACTTTACTTTGAAAACTCCCTTAGTTATTGAAATTACAAAACAGCTTTATACATACTTCTATAAGACACTTATAATGTTTTGTTATGACTTCACTTTAGATTTTATATTTCATTTCTGAGCAAACATTGGATATTTTCTAGAAAGCAGTATAATATAATTATATTATTATATATAATATAGGTGATAAATAACATGGAAAACTGTGGTATTTGAGATTAATAGCATGAGTGGTGCTACAAAATTTGACACAAGATGAAGCTGGGAGAAATTTCTTGCCGCACAAGTGCCTTTTATCTGAATACTACATTTTTCCATGCTCTATTGTTCACTTACTATTTCTGAATTTTAAACTAGCTTTCTCTCTAACTTCATTTTCAACTTATGGTTTCTACAAATCAGTTGAAAATATGGATAGAACTTCAGAGCTAAAGAATGACGTAGTCTCCAACTAGTCTGACGTAGCCAGACCCTGTATCACCCCCTACCTGCTACACGGGGGGAGGAAAGGGTCTGGAACACTGCCATTGACGCAACAGTTCTAGCTCCACCCGTAAGTTGGTGGAGGTAATTAGGCTTTAGCACTATGAATGACATTAGCAGTATCACAATATTGTAACCACTCTTTCTGCGAGCTGCAATTTTGCGCGTGGACAGTGATGAGTATCTCTGACGAGACTGCGTTAGATGCTCTGTACAAATCTTCGGCCATGTGGGTTACTCGTGTCTAATGAAATAACTAGTGGTGTGCTTGAGCACAAATGGCGAGTGAGCCTTAAACTACACTATTGTTAAACTATTGATTTTAACAACTAACATTCAAACTACTAAAATAAAGTCGAGTTATTAAATTACGCATAATATGCGGTAAAAGGGATTCAATGCCATAGTAACCGCTCCCCTCAACTGTTTGAATTGAAAAAGAAGCAACAAAATCAAGTCACGTTATTTTAAAAATTTTTTTGTGATATTCATAGTAGTTGTAACGTACAATACTTTCACACAACTGAACATACCTACGCAAGACTTACCTTCGTGGTTTGTGTAGTGGACAATGAATTTTCAAGTAAATACTGTTGAGTAGGGCTTATAACTGTGACAAATAGCGTATTAACTTGCCACCGCCACTAACTCGAATAGAAATGGAGCTCCCATAAGTTTTTGAGTTTTAACTGCACCCGCAAAACAATTCAAAGCGGTAAACAATTCAATTTCTAAGGTGATACGGGTAATGATCGCTAAGCCGGAGGATTCTGTTTAGTGAAGCTTGGGACAGGGTCAAACACGGAGCGAACACAAAAATACGCGAGGGTCAAAGTACAAAATGACATACGTACGTCCAAATATATAAATGAACTAGTGATGTGCTTGAGCACAAATGGCGAGCGAGCCTAAAGACAATACTATTTTTATATGAATAATTTTGACTTCTAACACTGAAGCTACTGAAAATAAGGTCGAGTTTTTAAATTACGCCTACACGGTAAAGGGATTTCAGTACCATAGTAACAACTCGCTGCAACTGTTTGAATTGAAGAAAAAACAACAACAATAAAACAATACACGCTATTTAATTAGCTAAATAGTGGTTGTAAAGCACAATGCTTTGACACAACTAGACATACACCTACACGAGACTTACATTCGCGGTTAGTCTAGTGGACAATGCATTTTCAAGTAAATACTGTTGCGTAAGGCTGAGTGTCTCGCTCGCTCCGCTCACTCGCCAATGAATACTGCAAAGACATCATTGATCCATTTTAAAAATAGGCCAGCTTTTTTTAAATTATTTGCACAGTAGCCTGCAGCTGTGTGATACATAGTATACATGAATAAACTAGAAGGCATGAGCAAAGGATGCCTATAAGAAATGTGACAAGAAGGTTGCAGCTATTGCTGAACTTGCTTGACAGCAACATCAATCCATGAGGTAACAGTTGTAGGCAGAAATGCTACAAATTGTAGAGTAGCTACTGATGGCATCAGAAAACAAAGTTCAAATACTTATGATTAGACCTTCCTAGATGCTAGCTGTTTATGCTGTGTGCAAGTTACCCTACAGGATATCTTAAACAGTAAGTAAGCTCACATTTGCTGCTTAGGAAAGTTTGACCTCATAGACCTCCGAAAAATATTTCGACAAAAAGTTGAAATGTTTGGTAAGTTTTATTATCAGAGAGTGTATTAGCACTCTCTATTTAGGGTTGATGGTCTTGTAAAAAACTAAACTCCAAAGATTTCAGTTCTAAGGGAACAGAAATCTTTCAAACAATGTTTTGTTCTTAATACCCTAATGAAGCTACATATATGTCAATTTTTTTTCTGCCAAAACTTTCAAAAGAAAGTAGAACTAAAAAAAAACAACACCTGCTTCATGTGATAATTCTGTATCACTCTAATGAAACAGTGATTTATGGATATAGAATTATCACATATGGAAAGTGAACATTCTTATTTTCATACTTTTTATACCTTTTCGATTTTTCATACTTGCTTAGACTAAATCTCCATTCATTTTTTGTTTCAATGTTTTTGCCTCTAGTATATGTATTTGGCTGTTCAACAGGAAAAAAAAAACTAATTTAAAATGTAATTGCTTCACTATTCATACAACCTACTCAGACAACCAAGTTTTGTGGGTCCTTTGAATTTAAACTTACTGGTTGTATATATTTCCGGACAACTAATGTCTTCACTCCAACTTGTATCATTACAGGAAACAAGAATTTCTGATGGACTGCATCTTCTTGAAATAGCCCATGTCCCACTTGAATATAAAGTGTAATTTCTATCCACAGAATCATCTTGCAATATACATGAGTCTGCAGGAGTTTTTGATGAACATGTACTTCGAAGTATTTTGTCATAGCTGAAAATAATATAATGGACCTACCTATAGTGAATGTGTTGTTATACTGGCAGTGGAAGAATATAATGCTTTCAGATGCAGTTACTGTTATAGGACTTGTCCACAGTATGGGAGTGCTTGATGAAGATAGTTGGTAGAAGACTCCACTAGTGTTTTCCTCCACAGCAGGCTGGATGACAAGTTCACTCTCATTATCTGATGGCCTAAATACTCTCAATGCAGTGAGAAGACCTGTAACAGTAACCAATATTCTAACTTACAATGGCTATGCTCCTGCATGTCAAATTATCAAGTCAAGTTATTGTAGCTAAATTACCTTTCCCTGGAACGTTAATGGTATGAGATTGCCCACCACAAGACATAACTGTTCCATTTAAAAGTTCTGGATTGTTGACAGTAGCTACAGTAGTAATGGTTGATGCCACAATAAATTCAGTTATATTGAAGACAACTTCAACACCTCCAATCATGCTAGTTGATATTCTTGGTATTTGTAGTGGGATAAGATAGAGAATAGTGTAGTCTTCACTCTCT
>WLWI01004976.1_pt1 | contig 11132 bp, 6 predicted proteins | sample 6701501 | NCBI WGS metagenome assembly WLWI01 (sample SAMN12718690, study PRJNA515312) | sponge metagenome | isolation source: marine sponge | host: Mycale hentscheli | place: New Zealand: South Island, Marlborough, Capsize Point | collected 2014-11-01
GATCGAGGCTGGGTTTTTTTAACTGCAATTTTAGAAAAGTGTAATTTTTGCAGCTCAACTCGTAATGCCGTAATTTGCTCTCAAACTCGTAAAATTACGAGCTAACTCGTAATGGTTGGCAGCTCTGCATTCCAATAAAGACGTTCTCAGTTTTATTGATTTATCAAACGACAAAGATTTGATACAAACATTTAGTCATTGTCCACTGTTTTCATAAACCTTGAATATTCTTCCCTTCCTAATATCAATGATTTTCAAGCAAGGCCATAGCAAATTGTCCCCCTTCGTTGACTGGTTTGTGATAATATGCCCGGAAAGTGCTCTCTCAAGCCCATCCGGCTGTCTCCAGAATCGTGTTTATGGGGACTTTTGCTCTCATGGCTCTGCTAGAACTTGCTGCTCTGAGACTGTAAGGAGAGAAAATACTCATGTCGAGCCCTGCCTGAGACATGACAAGAGATACCCATCTTGAAACCGTCTCTCTCGAAACTGCTTTGTGTGGCTGTTGATAGCTGATAAAAAGTTGCATCTCTTTCCCCCGAATTACTTTAGTTTTTTCCAAATAACATTTTGCAACTGTGACAATACAGAGGCTCCTATCAGGTTCATAGGCTTTTATCATCACTTCTTTCTGATGGAATCCAGGTCGTGTGGTCTTTAAAATATCCCCAAATCTGATCTTAATATAACTGTCTTTCACGGTGATATTCTTTATACTTATCAACAATATAGCCTGTCCCCTCTGACCTGATAGTAGCCACAGTAGTGCCACAAATTTCAGTGTTAGTTCCTTCAACTTTAAACTCTCTGTTGGACTGAATGTTTTTATATGATTTAACAAGATTTGAGGATCCCATGTTACGTTATTTTTCGGGAGGGATGGTTTCAGATTGAAAATTCCCTTCATATATCTCTTGACAAGTCTGTGCTCTCCAATTGGCTTGTTATCAATCATTGCAAAATTGGAGATGGCACTCTTAGCAGTATTTATCGCACTATAACCCGTCCCTCTATCGAACATGTCAGACAAGAAGTCTGTGACAGTTTTCAAATTTGGGGCAGTTGGATCGATGCCCCTCTCCATACACAATTGACTCCATTTCTTGATGTAAGGTTCGTACTGCTTCCTAGTGGAGTTTTTCCATGAAGCCATGAGTATCCTTTCTGTGGTCTGTGAGAGGTCTTCACGTTCGAAGGCTGACTGAAGGTGAGCCCCACAAGAAGCTTGGTCTTCGGAAGTTCTCTCTTGTCTCGACGTGGATGATAGAGGAGCGGGTGGCGTCTGCTGGAAAGGACATGAGGCGGGTCAGAACATAGCTTCAGGAACTTGGGGAACCACGGTTGAGTGGGCCAGAAAGGGACAATCACAATGGCTTTAGCTCTCTCACTTTCAATCTTTTTCAATACTCTACTGATCAAGTTAAAAGGTGGGAAAATGTACGAGAAGAGTGTCCCCCATGACTGCACAAACGCATCCACAGACTCCGCCCCAGGGTCTGGCTTCCAGGCCACATACCTAGGTAACTGAGCATTTAGCCTGGTTGCAAAAAGGTCAATGTCCGGTTTGCCAAGGACTTGACAAATATCTCGAAATTTACCAGGACACAGTTGCCATTCCATATTGTCCCAGGATGTTCGACTTTGTCTGTCTGCGGTCACATTTATCACGCCAGGAATGTGAGCAGCCACAATCCAATTACAATTCTTTTCACACCATAACCAAATTTGATGTGCCAACCTGTTACATTTTAACTTGGTACCCCCCATGTGGTTTAAGTAAGCTACAGTGGTCGTATTGTCTGAGAGAATTTTGATACAGGTATTTTTCTTTTCTTTGAGGAAACATTGTATACCAAACCAGACAGCAAGAAGTTCCAAATAATTAATATGTTCTTTTGCTTCGTCTTTGGACCACTTGCCTCCAACCTGTTTACTTTCCTCCCCTCTCACACAAGCACCCCATCCTGTGCCCGATGCGTCAGTCTCCAACGTTACAACAGGTGTGGGTGTTTCTACTGGGCTAAAAGCATGTTCAATGGTTTGGGTCCACCATTTTAGATCACGTTTACAGTCTGCTGTCAAATTCATTTTTGCTTGAAAATTGCCCTTTCTTTCTTTTAGAACTCTAGATTTTTCATTATCACAAGCCCGATAGTGCAACTTCCCATATTGAACTCCCTGAAAACTTGCTACCATAAGTCCTATTGCCTGTGAGAGTTTGTGCACAGTCAATGACTCTGTACTCAGCACTCTCAAGCATCTCTCTTTTATTTTAATTTAAGTGCTCTTTCTCTGGTGACTCGAATGGTCATGGATTCAGAATTTAGCAGAAACCCTAAGTACTTAATCTCTTTAGTGGGGTTCAGGATAGACTTTTCTGGGTGCACTACAAACCCCGCTTTACACGAAATTTCCACAGTTTTGCTAACATTATATCGTGCTTCTAATAAAGAAGTAGCAAACAAAAGGCAGTCGTCCATGTAAGTTGCACTCAATAATCCTTGTTTCCTTAACACTGAGAATAATACTTTAGACAGTCTTGTAAAGTACCTGGGAGCAGAGGCCAAACCATTCGGCAGGCAGGTGTATTGGAAAAACTCTCCCTCCCACATGAACACCAAATATTTCCTAAACTCCTGAGCTACCGGGACCGAATAGTATGCATCTTTCCAATCTATTGAAGCCATGTAACAAGATGGCACCATTAGGTCCAGAGCATGTTGAATGCTTTCCATCTTAAAATGTTTGTATTCAACATGCTCATTGAGCGCTGACAGATCAAGTATGACTCTGTCATAACTTTCCGTCAGATTTGCTCCTCGTAAATATGTTTGATACAAATAACTCATTGCTATATTCCACTTTTACAATAATACCTTTCTTAAGCATGGTCTGAATCTCCATATCTATTTTTCCTGTTTTACAGACATTAAAGTTATATGGTCTTGGCTGTTCACAAAGTACTGGAGTGGACATGAGTTCAATTGGAGCTCCTTTCACTAAGCTAAGAATAAACGGGTCAAAGGTGATTGTTTGCCAGAAATTTAAGTTTGATTTAAGCCTGCCTGCTCGAAACTGGTCGGCTTCTCTCCTCCCAGTACTAATCGTGTTCTCGACAAAGTCTAACCAGTCTGGTACCTCAATTAATTCTTCTTCCAGTTGGTGTTCCACCTGCCGCCGTTCTTGGCGTAAGGTGGTTTGCTGTGGTTCACTCCAGCCTGATGTCTCATCTTTCCCCCGGCCTTGTAGCTGTTGGAGTAGTCCGCTCTGGCCCGGTCGTTGTACCTGCTTTTGCTGCTGCTGGCATTGTACCGGCTGCCGTAGTTGCGGCTGGCGTTCTGCTGAGCGTCTCCTCTCCCTCGCTGGGATCGGTGGCCTAAAAAAGCCTCTCTTTTGTTAATGTTCTTTGTCTTGCCCAGACTAGCGATTTGTTCCTCAATATCGGGGCCGAGCAGCTCCTGGTCTTCCTTCTCAGGGCGGTTACAGAGTTTCCTGTACATGGGGTCGACATGAGTTCTAAGCTGCTCTCTGCGATGTTGGCTGATCTTTTGCAGCGCGCCAGCTCCCACCTGAAACACCACAATCAGGTGTCAAGTCACTCACGCAAAACTCTCAATGAGAGAAAATTATTGAGCCACTGGCTTGTGCTTGCTCCTAATCTAGGTGCCAAGCACAGTGTTAAGATTCGTGATTATGCATTATGTTTACTGAGGATTTGCACTGGCTCCCAATCTGGGTGCCCAGCACAGCACAGCATAACTTACAACTTCAGAGAACTATTACAAGTTTGTGCTTACTCCCAATCTGGGTCTCTAGCACAATATTAAAGAATTTAATGTTCCAAAAAATTCTTGCTTGCTCCCAATCTGGGTGCCCGGTACAGCATTACTTAAAATTCAGGGTGCAGTTTAGCAAGTTACTACTTGTGCTTACTCCCAATCTGGGTGCCTAGCACTATATTGTATAAGTATACCTCCTCAAACATGTATACTTATCTTACCTGCAGACAGTCGAGCAGTTTGTTGGTGACTGGCTTTAACTCTGCTCTTGTCTCCTTGTCGGCTTTTCTTCTCACGCTGTCCAACATGTCTGCCGACTCAGTGACAAGCGTCAGCACTTTAAGCAACCATTCAGACAATCCCTGGAACGCAACGTCTTGGCTCCTCACGCTGTTAGGGAGATTTCTCCAGAGTTTGTCGGTCACTTTCTGCACCTGTAGCATGGGGATGTTCTCAGGCCTCAATATTTTCCCCACCTTCTCCTCCATCTCGTCATGATTTTGTTTTTCAGTTAAAAGAGCCGTCACAAGCTCCCCCAACTTTTCCGCTACCTCAGGCCCCACATCAGGTTTCTTTTTATGCTTGTCATGGTAATTCACGAAGGGGTCTTCGTCCGAGTCACTTTTGTCCAAGGCCTCCGCCTCCTCGTGTTGTTCACTTGAGCTCGTCTCCTCTGCTTCATCATGTTCAGAGTCAAGAGGCAATGGAGCTCTAACTCGGCTGGTAGATCTCTCTCTCCTCTTCCGTTCACTCTTAAGTTGATCCCGCATCAGTACTACCAAATTGAGTAGGTCAGAATTGCTGAACTCATCATTGTCACTCTCTTCTTTCTGGTCGGCCGCCATTTTGTCGTTGTCTTTAGAAAAGATGGCCTGTTTCCTTTTCGAAAACAAGTCTTCACTATCCGACTCGCGGTCAGAAACTGGTCCACTAGACATCTTATAAATTGATGTAATCCTGATCACAAAAAATCCTCTAGATAAAGTTCTGATGGCGGTGTAAAATCGATTGTAGAACTACGATTTTTCCCGCGTGTTAAACTCGCCGGAAGCACACGTTACTATGCCGGCGCATGCGCGAATCTCATGTACGAAACTCACTTACGGTATGGTAAGGTTTCGTAAAATTGAGATATATCATCTATGTAAACAATAACCAATAGGGGTGTATGGGGTGTGTTAGTAGAGTAGCACCTTAGACAGTAGACTGTAGTGCTCTATAGGCTAACCTGTAGTGTAGTTTGCTTATCTTTGGTCTCTGCTGGGCACTCAACTCTCACCTGTGGCTCCACGAAGTTGTAGCATGCACAGCGGCCACACCCCGGTAAACCGCTTCTACAGGCGGGCTAAACCAGGTGAGGGGCCAGGGACCTTGGTTCCTGGTGGATTCGGGTATGTCAACCCTTTGCATGTGAAGACTGTCTCCCGGCGGAACAAGCGGAAGAGATTATTTACGATCCAACGGTTGTGAAGGCGGTAACAGCAAGTGCTGTGGAGCGCATAAGAGCATGGACATGACACACAAGAAGTCCTGGTCATCCACTGCAGTCTGGCAGTCTCCAGTTGTAACGTTCTTTCGTGCCACTTGGACAAAGACTTCCCAGGCCGAGAGAGTGGGATTACCCCAGTGCAACGATTTTCCCACTTTAAACATCTTCCCGCACAGGTCCGTTATGCAAAATGGTTCATCATACATCCCATACCGATCTGTTCCCGCACATCAACCAAGACCTACGGCGATGGGCCCGTGGCGAAAACAACAGGTGGAGGTGACCACTGGGAGTTGTAGTCACAAACCTGCACGTAGGCGGCCTTTGGACAGGTGGTCGTTCTTCTCCTGATCCCGGGGCAACAGGAAAGTCCGGCAGCATTCAGGGCGACTGGGCAGCCTCTTTAGGAAAGCACTGCCCACCCTCACATGGGGGAGAGGACTAGAAAAGGTGTCCCAAACAAATGCTTGCCCTATTCAGTCCGGCCAGCTTACCGCGGCTGGCGGACTCATCCATTAGCGGTCGAAACACAAAGAAACTTAATATAGGTGCCTGGAATGTCAGGACACTGTTAGATAGAGCCGAAGCTAGTAGACCAGAGAGAAGAACCGCAATTGTTGCCAAAGAACTAGAGCGATACAACATTGACATAGCTGCTTTAAGTGAGACACGTCTAGCTGATGAAGGATCACTGCAAGAAATAGGAGGGGGTTATACCTTCTTCTGGAAAGGCAAACCTCAAGCAGAAGACAGAATCCATGGAGTAGGTTTTGCTATCAAATCAAACCTATTAAAGTCTATCTCATCACTTCCAAATGGAATAAATGAACGCCTTATGAAGCTCCGTATTCCACTCAACAAAGCTAGATATGCCACTATTGTCAGTGCGTATGCACCTACCTTAACAAGCTCACAAGAAATTAAAGAACAGTTCTATGAAGACTTAGACCAGCTCATTAAAACCACCCCTGAAAATGACAAATTAATGATCTTGGGTGATTTCAATGCTCGTGTAGGAAATGACCACGAAAGCTGGAAAGGAGTCCTGGGGAGGCATGGAGTAGGAAAAATAAATGACAATGGCCTCCTTCTGCTAAGCAAGTGTGCAGAATACAGCTTGTGCATCACCAACACCTGGTACAGGCTAGCAGACAAATTCAAGACCACATGGATGCACCCACGCTCCAAGCACTGGCACATGATAGACTATATCATAGTGCGTCAAAGAGACATAAAAGATGTTCTCGTAACCCGCTCTATGAGAGGTGCTGAATGCTGGACTGACCACAGGCTAATTCGGTCAACAATGAAGCTACACATCCAACCACCTCACAATAACAGGCCTAAAACCATCAGAGCCTTTTTCAATGTTGCAAAACTAAAAGATCCACTCTTCTTAGCCAGATTCCAAAACACACTTGAAGAAAAACTTACTGAAGAAGAAAACCCCACGGAGGACAGTAGCCAGAAGTGGTACAAGTTCAAAGATACCGTCACGAAAACAGCAAAGGAAGTTCTTGGACCCAAAACTAAAACTCACCAGGACTGGTTTGATGAAAACAGTGACACAATCCAAACAGCTCTTGAAGCAAAGAACAAAGCTTACTCAGCATGGCAAAATGATCCAACATCAGCCTCAAAAAAGGAAAAGTTCAAACAGCTCCAAGGAATGGTACAAAAAGAGCTTCGAGAGATGCAAGACCAGTGGTGGCAGGCAAAAGCAGCAGAAGTTCAAGGGTATGCAGACACACAAAATGCAAAGCTGTTCTTCAGTGCACTTAAGACAGTTTATGGTCCCTCTAGATCTGGTTCCTCCCCACTTTTATCATCAGACGGTAAAACGCTCATCAAAGATCAAGGAGGTTTGCAGAACCGCTGGAGAGAACATTTCTGCAACTTACTCAACAGACCCTCTTTGGTTAATCAGGAAGCTCTCAGCCAGGTTCCACAACAACCCATCCAAACTGCGCTAGATCAACCGCCCTCCATGGATGAGATAATCAAAGCTATCCATAAGACAAACTCAGGCAGAGCATCAGGAAAAGATGGCATCCCTGCAGAAATCTACAAAGCAGCTGGTACCAGAGCGCTGGAGACATTTCACGACATCCTGTGTGACATATGGGAGAGTGAATCCATGCCAGACGAATTTCGAGACGCCCTCATTGTATCCCTGTACAAAAACAAAGGAAGCAGGTCTGATTGTGGCAACTATAGGGGCATCTCACTTCTCTCAATAGCTGGCAAGATATTTGCCAGAGTCTTGCTAAACAGACTGATAACCACTGCTGAAGGAAATCTGCCAGAAGCTCAATGTGGATTCCGACCAGGCAGAAGCACTGTGGATATGGTATTTGTGGTGAGGCAATTACAAGAAAAGTGTATTGAACAGAATATGCCCCTCTACTTTGTGTTCATCGACCTCACAAAAGCATTTGACACCGTCAACAGAGAGGCGCTATGGACGATGCTAGAACGCATAGGATGCCCACCAAAGTTTGTTCAAATTATCAAACTCTTCCATGTGGGCATGACTGGGCAGGTTCTATCTGGAGGTGACACCACTGATGCCTTTGAAATAACGAATGGCGTGAAACAGGGGTGTGTTCTTGCACCAGTACTTTTTAACATCTTCTTCACTTGTATGCTGAACCATGCAATCAAAGATCTACAAGAAGGCGTCTACATCAAATACCGTCTTGATGGTTCGCTTTTTGACCTACGTCGCCTTAAAGCCAAGACAAAGTGTTTGAAAGACCTCATCATGGAAGCACTCTTTGCTGATGACTGCTCACTCATGGCACACTCCGAGAGAGACCTGCAAGTGATGCTGAATCATTTTTCAGAGGCATCTAAACTCTTTGGATTGACCATCAGCTTGAGCAAGACAGAAGTCCTCTTCCAACCAGCACCAAACACCCAAAACATCCCCCCAGCTATACACATTGAAGACACCAAACTAGCTAATGTTGACCAGTTCAAATACCTGGGGAGCAGCATATCACAGGATGGCCTTGTAGACAACGAAATACAAGCCAGAATCTGCAAAGCTAGTCAGGCTTTAGGAAGGCTCAAACATAGAGTTTTCAAGGAGCACAACATCCGCATGTCAACAAAGATCAGTGTATACAAGGCAGTAGTACTACCCTCCCTCCTCTACGGCTCCGAAACCTGGACTCTTTATCGTCGACATATCAATAAGCTCGAACAGTTCCACACAAGAGCCCTTCGGTCCATACTTGGTGTCAAATGGCAAGATAAAATCACAAATCTGGAGATTCTTGATCGTGCTGACTGTACCAGCATTGAAGCCATACTCATAAAGACACAGTTGCGATGGGTTGGGCATGTCATTCGCATGGACGACAAGCGCATGCCAAAACGACTGCTGTACAGTGAACTGGTCCATGGTAAACGGGGCAGAGGACGACCAAGAAAACGATTCAAAGACACCATCAAAACCAATCTTCAGTGGTGTGATATAAAGCCAAATGAACTGGAAAGAGATGCAGAAAATCGCCCCTTCTGGCGGACAACTATCCACAAGGCATCAGAAACATTTGAGGAGACTCGACGCCAAAGGCTGATCACTGCTCGTGAAAAACGACACACAGCACTGTCAGCTGAAACAAATGCGACCGACTTTCCGTGCCCCTATTGTGACAAATACTGTGCATCCCGTATTGGACTGCACAGCCATCTCCGGAAGCATAACCGTATGATGAACAATGCATGACTGTCATCTTCGAGATCGAAGGACTACCAAGAAGATGTCTATATCGAAGGACTACCAACACCTTTAGGAATAGCCACTGCCTACCTCATATTCAACCAGACACCTTGCAAGTCACTCGTGCTGAACCACCGAATTGAAATTGGAATCAGTTATGAACGTTTCCACTCTCAGCTCACGACACAGAGTGTGAAGGTCATGCAGCAGATTGAAACGGATGGTGTTTATTCCCAGAGATCATGATAAAACTTCCATAAAAAATTATCTATGTATTAGCCATTGACAATCTGGACGAAGGAGACACAGGAGTTTGGGAGTTTCAATGACACTACAGCAAATACTATTGAAAACCAGGAGATCAAGAGGGGCCAGGTAAGTACTAAACTGGCTACTTCCATCAGACAAAGAACAAATCTTTCTGATGTTAAAGTTTCATCTTTTTCCAAATGCCATATCTTGGCTAAAACAGGCAGATGTCTAGGTCACTTCAACACATTGACAAACTGGAGAGTCTGATGATTTCTTCTGATGGCCAGGCTGAGGACGTTTTTCTCGTGTGTCAGCTTGGAAGATTGATGACAATTTCACAACTGCCAGACTTTTCTGCCTTCTGGGCTGATTTCCGCCCACATTAGCAAGCATCATTGGCGATCTTCTGCAAATCCCACATTTACCTACTGATCCTGCTGTCCTAAAGGAAGAGAATGATGTCACATTACATGCACTGGGCGATAAATACACAAATATCACTGGAGATCAGGCTACATATCAGCTTGCAGTAGCCATTAGATATAAACATCGTGTTTCGGCCCAATTCAGCCTACAGGCTATATATCAGCTTGCAGTAGCCATTAGATATAAACATCGTGTTTCGGCCCAATTCAGCCTACACAGTGCAAAAAAGAGGCCTAAAAATCATTCATCCATCCATATAAACATCGTGGTGAGTTAAAAAAGGTAGTCTTACTGCTGGTTGGCTTTTAAAAAGCTCATAACTACTTGAAAAGAAGATTGCAAGATCATCAGGCAAGTTGGTGCAGGAGATCTTTTTTCTACAACTGGTTTTTGCCAGGAAGGCACTGCAAAGAAAATGTTTGGTGAAAGAGCTGACTACCACCAGACTATAACGGAAGTTACGGATGATTCAGAATTCTCACAAACAGTTATTAGCCTTGCAGGAACAGTTGATGCTTTGCCGAGAATCGCTTGTTGAGCAACCAACAGCAATCTTCTGGTCCACCTTCCTACAGATGTCATATATTCTTCACAGGTTTATTTGACTGGAAGGTCATCTCTATGAATCATTGCTTCTGTACATCACAGCCGCAGTGTACTACAAATATGGGTAACAGTCTTTGCTTCTCCATCTGGCTGAGAAACTACCTGAAACAGCCCCAGATTCACCCTTGCCCCAGAGGCAGGCAAGGGTGAAGAGCAAGTGACAAGCAAACTAGTGTTTCTCTACCATGCTACTGGAACAGATATGCAATGCAGATGCCAGGAAATCATTTGGATGGATGGCATTACCTTTAAACCTACCACATGGATGAAATGGGTCTGTACAAAATCTATCACTGCTGCTGTTTCTGCAGAGTTGAAATGAATGATACATCTTCATTCATGCAAACCTCACCATGAATCTGGTGTAAATTGCATAACAAGGGATGCATAGATGGTAAGCTAATGGCAGCAAAGATCAATCCATCCCATCATCTGCACAACATCTGCCGGGGTGAAAGAGCATGCCAAGTGATGGTAAGAACTGCTAATGTGCTAAGAAGGCAGTCCCATCCTACTACATAGGGTGCAGCTGCCAGGGACTATCTATCAAATGTAGCAGGATGCAGGACATAGGAAGAAATGAGATCAGTGACAGTAGCTACGATTCAGACAGTGATTAGGAAGCAAAGTTTTGCCATCGGGTATGAATTCAAAATGGTTGCAATGCCACTATATGGACACCCAAGTTTGTCAGCAAATAGGGCAATAGTCAGTGAAAGCTCGCTTTAATAGTATCAATGCACCATATTTAGTAGATATTGCTCCCGGTATCATTAAATCATTAAATTAGATTATTTACCATCTACCCAGCTGTAGGACAGCTATTTTGGAAAATGTCAGTCGTTTTTTA
>WLWI01004978.1_pt1:0-10000 | contig 11130 bp, 4 predicted proteins | sample 6701501 | NCBI WGS metagenome assembly WLWI01 (sample SAMN12718690, study PRJNA515312) | sponge metagenome | isolation source: marine sponge | host: Mycale hentscheli | place: New Zealand: South Island, Marlborough, Capsize Point | collected 2014-11-01
CACACACACACACACACACACACACACACACACACACACACACACACACACACACACACACACACACACACACACACACACACACACACACACACACACACACACACACACACACACACACACACAAGACTGGAGATATGAGTGAAGTACTAAATTATCATATTCTCACTCGCATGAAATATTTCCTCCTTTCCCCTTATTTTAATATGATAATGAACTGGTTCCAGGTATAACATAGTATGGAAGGAACCTGCCTTGAGGATTGCGTGTGGTGAGATGCTACTTTGGCACCTGGCCTCAATAGAGGAATCTCATACAGCCTTTGTGTTCCAACAAATTCATCACTAACAACACTAGAGTTTTTGTTTTTCAGATTTGTGGATACTGTTTGAGGTTTGGTGGCTCCACACCGTTAATTCGATTATGAGAGGTCACCACTGACTTGATAATAAGCACTCTTGGAATTTGTGTAGCTCCTTCTCTCTCAGTCTCGTCATTTGGCTTCACCTGGCAGGGTGGGGCTCGTTTTGCAGCCAGATAGCCTGACATAGCTCCTGGCAGGGTGGGGCTCGTTTTGCAGCCAGATAGCCTGACATAGCTCCTGGCAGGGTGGGGCTCGTTTTGCAGCCAGATATCCTGACATAGCTCCTGGCAGGGTGGGGCTCGTTTTGCAGCCAGATAGCTTAACGTTGCCCTGCAAAACTGGATGGCTGTTATTTACTGTAGATGTGACCACTTCATTGTTCTTGAAGTGAGTATAGGGAAATGTGATGTGTTTGATTAAATGAACAGCCGCTTCGTTTATCATGCCTGTTACTGCATTGCAGTGAAAAAAATCGAAAGATTTTATCTTGCATGCAAGATATTACTCAGAACAGTTTCTGGCCTCTATCCAGGATAAGTACATACTTTCTAAAATACCTGGCAACCTGGAATGCTCGTTGGATGATTATGATAGCCACTTGATACTGACAGGTTGATTTGTTTCGCACACACACACATACGCACATTTCACACAGGTACCAAGAAGAAAGAAAGAGGAAGGGAAACCTGAGAAGCAGGAAGAATGGAATAGGACCGTGCACACAAGGAAGGAGGAATGGAATAGGGCCGTGCACACAAGGAAGGTGCGGTCGGAACCTGTTAGGAAGCTTTGGAATGAGAAGATGGTGGGCGGAGGAATGCAGATGGAGGAAGTGACGGTAAGCGATTACGACTAACTAACCGAGCTTTCATTTCCTCTGAGGAGGTCAGAGTTTTGCATAGCAATGTCTGCACTGGTCCCCCGCATCCCAAAATCGAAAGATTATTAGCATTTTGTGAGTGTGTTGCATAACAGGCTGTAAGGTGCCAGTTTAATATTGTTATTGTCGCTTATTATTATCATTGTTGTGGTTATTATTATGATGATTATTATTATTATTATTAATATTGTTCTTGTTATTTTTGTTGTTGTTATTCATATTTGCTATTATTATTAAGTCATTGTTATTTTCATATCAAACGGGGAATATAATTGAATTATATTGGGTGACGTCCAGCAACACTTGTGGGGATACTCTATGAAACGTCTCAACTGCCCTGTTTTAGTTCTTACTTGTGGTACACTGGAAACCCATTTCAATTCAATCATAGTTCTCGTCTACAGCACCAGTGGATAGCAATCACTACACTACATGCATGTATGCATGGACACTTCAAGAATGGCATGAATTACTTCTGCCTTCATTACATATTCTTTGACATTAGGTTGAAAAAGCTGAATCATCTTGTTGGACTCGTGCTTTCCATTTGTGGTTGTTGTTTTATTTTTTGTCGAATGCATGATTGTGTATGTGTATTGGGTGTAAAGTATTGCCTCCCTCCCTCCCTCAATCCCATCTCACGTTGCTGCTAGCGCTTCTGTTTCATTTCACTGTTTACTGGCTAGCAGGTGGAGCTAGGATAGTTGCAGACTCTAACTCGATTTGTAAATCACAAATAATTGATTCAGTTATTATTTCTCCTAGGAGTAACTAGGCTGAGGAGAACACTGCAGTTGTAAAAAAGACACCTGTCAGTTGGGATGAAATAATAAACTGACATTGACCAGTACAGCACTAATTACAAAAACTATCATTGCATTGTGCAGAAATTCCACCTTCCTTGTGCCTAGTCCAGCTGTTGGTGTTCCCTATCAATTGAATCTGAGACAGAGTTGAAATATATAGCTGCAAGTATGTGGTCCTTCTGCCAATTTATCTGGGGATTAGACCCAGATAAGGTGATAATGTCTGAAAGCTGTGACACTACACCCTTTGTTCTGAAAGGTACCACAGAAAGAAAGAGAAGGGGGAAAAAGCTGGGTAATAAAATAGATGAAAATTTCATGTGATCTTATTGGTTGGTGAAGAAGGTTGATAGAGTAGCAATCACAAGCGGTTATGCATAATGGCATTTTCTTAGTTTGTCAGTCTGTTATGAACTGCACTAGTCAGTTAACTGTGCTGGTTTTCTCCATGCATCAGTCCGTACAGACTACAGTGAATAGTCAGTTAACTGTGCTGGTTTTCTCCACACACGGAGAAAGGAAGCTTGTTTAAACATTCCGGCTATGCACATTGTGTGCGTGTACATACATGTGTTTGTTTGAGGGTCCAAGCTGGATCTTGTGTTTTGGTTATATTTGTTGCCATCAAAGTGAAGTGAACTTGACTTTCTCTGTCATTGCGTTCTTCTCCACATACTTTTCGACTCACTTGGCTTTCCTTTGCACACTAGGCTAACAAGAGCACTGCTACTTGGCCCTTTGGAATTTTCACCAAAGCCTTTATTCCTGTATGTATCTAGTGAAAACCTGTAAGAATTCTGTTGGTTTAGAGTTGAGAGGAGTGTTTGATTTGCATATGAAATAATTATAGACTTGACATTCAAATGCAAAAATAAAATTGCTGTTGTTGTTTTTTGTCAGTTAAGACATCAAGTGGGTTTGCGGGTTTGCCTCTAAGTGTCAGCAGCTCCCTCTCCTCCTCCCAGCCCCGCCCCCACAGAATTATATCATTGTCTGTTAATATTTTTAATTTGCTTTTTTTTTATTTCTTTTTTTTTATAAGATGGTATGGTAATATTCAAAGAGTATGGTTAGAGCCTTAGAGCCTCAGATGAAGCCCTTTTAATATGGTTCATTATAAGGCTTCATTTTTTTTGCTGCTTTGGTCTTATTTTCTCCTTTGGTTCTCCTTTATCTGTGTGCCCAGAGTTCTAAGGCTAAGTAGGAATAGCTGGTGTCTTTCTCATGGCCTTCCCTGCTCACCACTGGTGGCTGGCTCCCCAGACTAGCTGGCTCCTGCAGCTGAAACCACAACTGACTCTTGCACTCTCCTCAACCAGATCTGTGGGTACTGCAGGCCAGAAGCTCTGGCAAGGTTGTTTTATTGGTTGCTTTCTCTATTTTACCATTTCCCTTGTTTTTTACTGGAGGTTCAATTGAGGTACATATCAGGCTCATCTGTAGCCACAGTTTTATTATATGGGCAAATGTTATCCTTCACACTCATCTCCTCCACTTGGCCCACACTGCCACATGCCAGTCTGCACTGATTGCAGGCACCAAAAGAAGAAAAAGAAAGAATATAGTGTCTTAATAAATAACTATGACCTGTGGGGATTCCCAGTGGTTTGAAGGTCCATGCCACAGGTTGGCATCAGTGATTAAGTAAGCTGATGAAGTGGCTAGCTGAAGAAAGGGCTGACACACTCTGAGGTGTAGGTCACTATTGGCTAGATTTGACAGGAGATTATTTATCTGCAACTAGACTCTGCAAATTCAATATTTATTGAGGTTGCTGAATAATATAGTGAGTGAGGTGATTGTTTTGCAAGCTTAGACATGAGCTACAATATGGGGAGATATTTCAAGAACACATTTAATTATTTTCATGAGCAGAAGGTGAGTGAAAATACAAAGTGTGAGAGTAAAATGGCATTCACCATATGGTGCTACAGTGTTTTTATGTATTTTTTTTTTCCAAAATAGTAAACGTTGAGGTAACTCCACCATACTTTTAAAGATTCAGTTGTCAGATTTATGCATGGGCACATTAAAGTGTTCAATATGGGAAAATATTGCTTGTGGAATACTCAAAGATAATATCCAATGTATTATATAAGTACTTATTACATGAGTCAGATGAGTCAGAGTGTGATATGGTGAAATATTTCATGAGCAGGCTAATTTATTTTCAAGAGCCAATGGTGAGTGAAAATAAAGCCTGAGAGTGAAATATCTAGCCATATCAGTGGTTTATTCCACACTAGATATCTTCACTGAAGTAGTTTTTTGGTAACTCATGGTGTCAAGTTGGCGAAAACTCACAGGGGCTCCCCACAACCCCCAGCTGATATTATAGCAGTTTTTTACAGCTACCTTCCTCCTGTGTACCTTGCTTGCTCTACAGGGTTAGAGCAGCTGCTAAAATATCAGCTGGGGGTGTGGGGGTAGCCCCTACAACCAACTTTATGCTGTGAGTTACCCTAACTCTAGTACTGACTACGTAGTGAGATATCTAGTGTGGAATAAACCACCTATTACACCTGTCAGAGTGTTATGGTGAGATATTTCACTCTCAGGCTTTATTTTCACTCTGCCTCTGGCTCGTGAAAATAAATCAGCCTCAGAAATATTTCATGACAGGCTAATTTATTTTTACCTGCCAGAGGCTGTGAAAATGGGGTAACTGAGTTAGCTTACCTAAAAATAACATTGTGAAGATAGCTAGTAGAGTAAATGTGTATACTGTATATATATAGACAAGGAGTATTGTAAATGCTAACATTGCAGGCTGACTTTCTTTTATGCATTTCTATATGAGTGCACATAGAAGGCAATATATTGCACTGACCAGATGGGAGGTGTGGCTCAAAGTTTACTTGAGTGCCACCACAGTTTGCTGGTGTTTTTATCCCTGGGTCCAGGACTGTTTGGGGGATATCTGGCCAGAAGGACAGCTGTTTGAGGGATTAGTCCACAATAGAAACTATGCAGATGCTCTCACAGTGTAGCCTGGGTTTGTTCATATTTTTCTTCTCAAAAAAAAAAAAAAGGAAATGTTTTCTTTTGAAGTCTTTGTAATTACATCCATTGGCCATCGACCATCGCTGGTTTTTGGATAGGATTGAGGTGATACAGGGGAAACCTGCTATTCCTAAGCTGGAGGATAGGTATGCATTCCACGTTCACAAATTGTGAGAGTACTCAAAACTTTTTAAAATACTTTATAGTAATGCCGGTTTGTTTCATTTTGTATTTCATGTGGTGATAATCACCAGTAAGGAAGGCAGCGGTTACCACGGACACCTAATATTGTTTTGTTTGGACTGAGTTTGTGCTTGTACATTTAGCTATCAGTTAATGCCCCACCTTGTATCATATTTCAATTGGAATTGTGAGTTGGGTTTATCAATGTCTGAATTTCTAGTTTTGAAATATATATATGTATAAGCTTATGAAACAGAGGAGGTGCATCTAATTTCTGAGTTGTGCTGAGTGGTGGTTGGTGGGGGGGTGGGGGAGGAGGAGAGAGAGGTTGGGGAATGAAAAATTTCTAATCAATATAAAGTTTTGAGTTTTCTGGTGCTGGCTTTAGGAATTGAATTGTCCCCTTTTTATTTCTGCAATATCCTATTAGTCCAGTCATTATACAGTTTGACCCTAAAATAATTGCTACAAAAGGTTTTTTTGATGGATTCTGGAACTATTCCACATCACGTTCAACATACTAAAAGTCTACCAAAATCTGACCAATAGAAATGTGTTATTTAGGTAATATTTGTCCATACGCTTACTAATATTCATGAGAAGCCTTTTGCTGGCCTTATCTTCTGTTTTGTTCAATTTAGTGAGACATAATTAAAACCACTGGAGACCTTGGTTCATAAGCTTTAAAATGATATATAAAACATTACCTTTATGGGAAAGTATACATAGAGGTTTTATATGGCTAGGCAGCTTACAAGTCAATAAAGTTATATTCCACAACATTTATTATTATTTTTATCTCAGATAACAGGCTCCTCATGACTAATTCTATTGGATATTGAGAAACAATCTGAACCCCAAACACTCCCCAAATTTTAGAAAATGTGATTGTTAAAATATTAAAATATCAAAAAGGAATTAACATAATCAATAACAATACTCATGATAAAAATAGAGCAATGATAAAGTTGTTCCGATTAGCTTACTGTCATTGAATACTAGAACATTTACAGTGTAGCATGCCTATTCTTCTCCCTCAAAAATGCCAAGAATTGCTTGCCGCTTCATTTCAAATTTGACATTTATGTACTTGCACTGTTCAATTCATGGTTGTAATTCTAAAAGTAGTGACCTTTCTTCTCAAAGTACTGGGCAACACATTATGAAATTGAAGCTGGGAGTTTTATTTCTTATAAAAAAAAATTAATTAAGCACTTTTCTCAATTGTTTCGAATATTAATCCCGTTATCCCAATGTGTTTTGTAACTTTGTGTGCAATTTTAAAACTTGAAATTTAAATGTTTCGCACTTTCTACCTGATTTTACAATCGTCCTGGCTAGAAGCAATATATATATGTATATATATTTACACCACAATGAATACGTAGGTTACACATGACATGGAGGTTGGAATGGGATTTATACAAGCGAGGGCTGAAGGTCTGAGCATAGTGTAAATCCCATACTGACCTAACGAAGGGGTGCAACTGACTTGTGTCATGGCTCTAGGCTATAGGAGATTTTTTTCATTGGATGATTCACTTATTCACGTCCTAGGAGGTGAGTATGAAATATAGTCTCCTTGAATTGAACATCTGATTGGATGGTTTGAATGTACCATCCCTCCCCTCCCAAGTGAAAAATCATCTCTGAGTGACATTAACAGAAATGTTTCATCCGACACCAGTGAATAAATATCCTAGCTTTGATTTCTTAAGATTTGATTCTGCTCTATGGTACAAATTATATATAAGATTTTATTGATGGACGTTATGTTTCCCCTCACACACACACACAGACTATGGTCTTGCAACATTGTGCTTTTTTCTTTTCTTTTTTTTTTATTCCCTGTTTATGAGATAAGAGGAAAGTTAAATGTATTCTCTCACTTTCACAGGCTTTTTTTTTTTTAAACAATACAGATTAAAAATATTTGGTTCGCCACTTGGAATCGAACCCAGGACCACTTGCTTAACGCACAAGCGGTCCTGGGTTCGATTCCCGGTGGCGACCAAATATTTTTAATTCCGTATTGTTTAAAAAACCTGTGACAGTGAGAGAGAATACATCTAATGAGTAAAAGAAGGTTGAGAAAGAAATTGTGAAGTGATAAATTAGTGGAGTAAAAAAATTCAACGAATAATAAGAATCTTTGAAAAAAGAGAATTTTCGTTGGTCTGTTGAGAGTGAGACTGTAACATAGCAGTACCCCTTAACAGTATAAATAGATAATTGAAGTGTTTGTTTGCTGGTTGGCTCAGTGGCATTGCGCTAGCGGTCCTGGCTGTTAGCTGCAAGATCCTACATGTACAGCAGGCAGACAGATGATGACTATGAATGACTAAATTGACTTTCACTGGAGGATTCTATATTACTTAGTGTATTTATATCAATCAAATAAAAGGCTATAAGCTAAGAAATTTGATGGTACCAGTAATTTCAGGTAAAAGTGAAATAGACTGAAGTTATAACCAGCAAATAGCATCTCATGAATATTAATGAACCTGTGAGCAGATACTACCTAAATAACACATTTCTATTGGTCAGATTTTGGTAGACTTTTAGTATGTGGGATGTGGAACAGTACCAGAATCCATCAAAAAAACCTTTTGTAAATGACTGGACTACATCTTGTGCTACATTTTTGTGATATACTGCTGCAACAAGTTCTATGCCCAGATTAACCACATTGTTTCTTTTTATTTTATTATAAATCATTGCCTTATTACAAACGGATTCATAATTCTATCATTTCTTGGAATGCTAGTTTTGCTGGGTACACTGTGGGTTATTGTATTGGGCATGGAATAATTCAAGAAACAAGTTTACACACATTACAGTGCAAGCTATCCAACACATCTTTTAGGAATAGAGCACACCACGGATGTCACAAAAGCAACACATTTAATAAGGAACAATGCCTGGTTTCTATTGTTCTGGAATACATCAGAGTTCATCCTTCTTTGTGCAAATAATAATCTGCATTCAGCAAGGTTTTTAGAGTTGCTTTGTATGTTTCTTTTAATTTCCTGGGTACAATGGAAGGTATCTTCTGTTTGGGGTGGCACTTCTTCTCTTTAAGTAAACTATAATAGGTTAGGAACAGTGATGCAGCGTGTTTAGCTGGTGCTGCTATTTATATTGTTTCTGTGTTGATTTAACTTCTGAAAGACCTGCTGGTGTCAGCAGCTGGAATCAGCAATGCTTGCTGTCACGGCGAACCTGTGCAATAGAAGGATTAATGAAGTTTTGATTGTCCAGTCAACCACAACTTTTAATTGAGTCAGGAACTTTAAAAAAAATAAAAATAAAGTGACAAAACATGGCATAAAGACTTTGACTTGTTGATACAGTGATGGTGAAGTCTTTATTGTGGTGAAGTGATAGAGTCCTTTGTGGTTGTAAACTGTTTCATGATCCAGTCTCAATTTCCTCACAGTGTACCAGATATTTGTGTATCTGGGATATTTGTAGTATTCCCTGACATTCATTATGTACAGTAGCGGTCAAGAAAAAGTTCCAATAGTGGCCAGACTTTTTAGCGACTAACAGAAAAATAGTCTCTAGGGTAAGGAGACTTTTTAACGGACTTTTTATCAACCAATGCTGACTACACAAAAGTCACCACACAAAAGTCACCAGCCCGGTTTTAAAGGCCGTTTATTATTATTTTTTTAAATCGTTAGCAGCCTATATAGTTTTAATCTGATTTTGCAGCTGCTTGCTGCACACCATGCAGGTGCTGCCCTGTATTTGTTAAACCACAATAACTGAAGTGCTCTAGAAGGGTTCTGCCCCTAACCCTAAAATGTCAGACTCAGAAAGGTCGCTTGTTTATTATACATTGGATATTTTCAGCATCTATTGCTTGCCTTCTAATTTTCTAATGTCTGCCCACTAGTGTCCTACTAATTCTTTGTCCATAAAAATGCTATCCTATTTTTCCTGAATCTTGTATTCTAGCCAGAGAAGATAAGCTGTCGGGTTTGTATCCTTTCCCATTTATCTTAAAAAGAATCCTTGTCGTTCAGAAGTAACTCCGCCATACTTCTAAATATTCAGTTGTCCAGAACTTTGCACGGGCACATTGGAGTGTTCAATATGCAGCATTCATGGGATGGTATTAAACATTCTGCAGAATACTTATGGAACACATCCAATGTACAGTGAGTGCTCTAACATAAGATAAGTGTCCTTTACATGAAGTATGAAAATTTCAATTAGCTGATCATGACTATAATAATAATAATAATGATGATGATGATGATGATGATGATGATGATGATGATGATGATGATGATGATGATGATGATGATGATGATTCAGTCATTCTCGGCTGAAATAATTATAATAATAGCAAGACTTCGGCAAGAAGTCAAAACGTCGGGTTAGTTTTAATTAACAGTATTGGCTGTTAGAATGAGAAAAAATTGCTATTAATAATAATGACAATGAATATGAGTGTCTCTTGTGTATGTGTGTGTGTGTGTGTTGTCTGTGCCCAGGAAGCAGGTGTCTCTCATGGAAATAGCACAGCTAATGACAAGTCTAAGTACATCACTTCAACTTCTCTTCTTCCAACCTCTGAAACATTACCTAGATCTTCTTCTCACACGGAACACTCTCTTTCCACACAGATGCAATCCATTCCTCCTGCCCCTGTCTATTTGACATCCATTCCTTCCCAAGCTCCGCCTCTCAAGCACAGCCTCTCCCACCTGTCACATGACCAGCACATGGGACCCATTCTGCCCATGCCCAGTA
>WLWI01004983.1_pt1 | contig 11125 bp, 12 predicted proteins | sample 6701501 | NCBI WGS metagenome assembly WLWI01 (sample SAMN12718690, study PRJNA515312) | sponge metagenome | isolation source: marine sponge | host: Mycale hentscheli | place: New Zealand: South Island, Marlborough, Capsize Point | collected 2014-11-01
GTATGGTTTTTGGCAAGACAAGGTTTGGCTTTGCGTGGGCAAAATAGTGATGAATCAAGCAATCTGGTGCAACTTCTGAAGTTGAGAGCTCAAGACAAACCTAAAATGCTGAAATGGCTAGAAAAAAGTTCTCATAAGCATGTTTCTCCTGAAAATCAAAATGAAATGCTGCAACTGATGGCAAACAAAGTGTTAAGAGATATATTGGAGCTAGTTCGTTCCTCACCCTTTATCACACTCATGGTAGATGAGACTACTGATAAGTCAAACAAAGAACAGCTCACTATAGTTATGCGATGGGTTAGTGATAAGTTTGAAGTTTCAGAGGAATTTTTGGGTTTTCATTACATGCTATCGATTGATGCATTGAGTATCGTAAATGCTATCAAAGATATTTTCTTGAGATTTCAAATTCCCTTCTCTAAACTGAGGGGGCAGTGTTACGATGGCTGCAGCACTATGGCGGGAGCAAAATCTGGCGTGGCCACAAGAATTCAGGAGATACAGCCACGTGCAGTATTTACTCACTGCTATGGCCATGCACTTAATCTAAGTGTGGCTGACACCATCAAGCAGTCAGCAGCAATGAAGGATTGTCTTGACATATGTTCAGAAGTAATTAAACTTCTGAAATTTTCCCCTAAACGTGAAGCAATGTTGAAAGAGTACAAGAATGAATGTGGTAGTGAAAGTTCTGGAATACGTACTCTTTGTCCTACAAGATGGACAGTTCGTGCAGAAAGTCTTGCCAGTATTATAGACAATTATGAAAACGTTCAAGAATTGTGGGAGAGAGCTTATGGTGCAGGAACTAACTCTGAAATGAAGGCTAGAATAAGAGGAGTTGAAAGTCAAATGAAAACTTTCAAGTTTTTTTTCAGTATTGTCCTTTCAGAAATGATTTTTCGACATACTGACAAGCTCAGTCAAACTCTACAACAGACTAACCTTTCTACTGTGGAGGGTTATGCTGTAGCTATGCTGACAGTAAAAACATTACAGTCTTTGAGAACAGATGAAAACTTTGAGTTATTCTGGAAGAAAATTGGTATTAAACGTCAGGAATTAGATGTTGCTGAGCCGCAGTTAGACAGGAAGCGCAAGGTACCCAAAAGATTTGATCATGGAAGTGCTCAGGCTGAACATCCAGTATCAGCTAAAAGTGAGTATAGAAGGATTTTTTTTGAGAGTTTAGATTTAGCTGTAAATAGTATTCAGCAAAGATTTGACCAGAAGGGCTTCAAAATTTTTTCGAATATTGAACAGCTTTTATTCAAAGCATGCACTGGAGAGCCTAACAATGAAGAAATAGATAAAGTGTGTGAATACTTTAATGATGACTTCAACAAAAGAAATCTGATTTCGGAGTTGACCACTTTGAGAGAATTGTTTCAATCCACGTCAGAAGGAACTACTCCATCAGTAAATAGCATCAAGTCTTCACTGTTATCATTAACTAGTGCTCAAAGAGTGCTAATTCCAGAAGTATCTAAATTGTTCAAATTGTTACTTGTTCTTCCTGCTACCAATGCTACCTCTGAAAGATCGTTCAGTGCTCTGCGGAGGGTAAAATCGTATCTGAGAAGCACAATGTCTCAATCTAGGTTAAATCACCTAATGGTTTTACATTATCACCAGGATATGGCAGATAAACTAGATTTAAAAGTAATAGGCAATGAGTATATTTCAAAGAATGAAAGTAGAAGGAATAATTTTGCAAAGTTCAGTTAGCTAGCTATTTAGACTATTGTAGTGTTACAATCTAATACATTCATTCAATCATCCAACATAACATTCAGATACATATAATTTATCATATTTCATTGTTAATATGCTACTATTACAATCATTTATTACACTTTACTTGGTATTAATTATGATGAATGACATAATCTGAGTCAGCAAAATCCAACCTGACCACTTCCTAGCTGGTGACTACACCCCTGTACTACAGCCGTATGAAAGTCTAGTTGTTGCAAATGGCTACTATGGTATTGAAAACCCTTTACCAGATGTATATTACAAAACTTTGCCGCTTTTTTTTTTTTTAGCTGAGTGCTTGTTGGTTTGCATGTCAAGGAGTAATTCAGATAGTCAGAATTCCTGAATAATAAAGCTACCACTACTTGGAAAAACTGAGGCGAGTACGTAATTCTGTATTTTTTTAAAATTACAAAAAAAACATGAACTCTTCCATTCTTTTTTTAGTGCAGCCAAGAGCTTGGACACAAGTTAGCTACTGGTAATTCAGACAATCAGAATGTCTTTAAAAAATAGATGCTACACAAATCAACCACTTCTTTGGTAAGAAAGTAATTTCATTTTGTTTACCAAATGAATGGTTTACTACTATAATACCATAATTTTATGTAACCTAACTAGGCAGGCTTGCTCTATATTTGTGCTCAAGCACACCACTAGTGTTATATATATGTATGGAAGGTACTTATGCCCCTTAAACACGTGCCAGGGTTCCCTTTTTCTCCTAAAACATGGATTTTCAGCATGACCCCAGTTTCCTTTGATACTACAGCATTAAGCAAGTCTTACTTTATACTTAGGCTCCAAATTGTGAGATAACTTTGCGAAATGCTTGTTTTTCAAGTCACAAAGTTGCTGCGACTGGTTACTACGGCACTGAAAACCCTTAACTAGACGTAGTCTCAAAACTTCGCCATTTTGGTTGTCATGAGCTACTGCAGTCATTCTGCAACCTAACTGCTCATGTGAGTTTTATTTTTAGATTGCGTCATTGCAAGGGTCAATTCTATGAAGGAGCCAGCTCTGCTCAAGGGAGCACAACAATCATGCGTATAACTTTTACTTTAGAAAAATATTCCGTGTCTGAAAATTTTCTTTCACAACTTCTGTCTATCTGCATCACTGACTTAGTTACTGTAAAGACTCACACTGGTCACTGCAGTTACCTCCACCATAATTTCCAAACTACATCTGCAGTTCATAATGACATATTGATGAACAGAATCCTCATGTTTATCGATCTTTACCCATATCATCCAATGAAATTGAATTGTTTACCGCTTTTAATTCTCTTTTGCTAGTGCTGTTAAAACTTACAAACTTACAGGAGTTCATATTCGTATGTGAGGCGGTGGTAAATTAATGTGCTTTTTGTCATACTTATACTCCCTACACAACAGTGTTGTTCTTATTTGTAAAACCATTGTGCAATAGTCTAACCACGAAGGTAATTCTTGTGTTGGTATATCCAGTGAACAAATGTGTGTGAAAGTTTTGTGTGTTACAGCTACTTCTTAGCTAAAGTATAGCACAAAGAAAATGTTTAACCAGCTTATATGGCGCGTAAATTTCCCATTAAAAAATGTATGGGAAAGATTGCTGTTCAATTGAAATCGCATGGGGAATGTGAAATAGCACCTAACTAAGTGAAATAACATGGAAACTAAGTGAAATAGTACGGGTAAGTGCACATGCATGCAGTTTTAGCCTTGGAAACGTACAGTTTGAGTGGCTTCTAGTTGGAGACTGTCATTTTTTAGCGCAGAATTTCTACCCATATCAGATGGATTTTTATTTCAACAGATTAAGAGGAGTCATAGGTTGAAAATGAAGTTCCAGAGTAAGTTAATCCTGAAATATGGAGATAGTGAGTGAATGATACAGTATAGCTACAGTGCAAAGGATTAAAAAAAAAAACAAGCTGGCCCACTATAGCGAGTGAGCTTGGGTAACCTGTACTATTACTATAGCACATGTAAATATTAGTCTTAATTTATTTATGGCTAGTGAAGTTAAACATAGAAAAAACTAATTTAGAAATGACTATTAGCTGTATTGTAAAATGCAGATACAAAATTGGTTACCTATATTGTCAACTATGTCAGCTTGACTACATAATGAAGTTTAGACTGATTTTCATGAATGAAGTGGTTGCAGATAGAAGGAAGTAATCCTCCATTACTTAATTTGCTAGACTTATTTTTAATAAAAATATTATGTCAAATGTAATAATGCTAAATGATACTTATCCTTTTTCAGGATTGGCAATGTGCATTAGTTATAAGTGTAAGTTTTGAACATCATAAACAATCAGCTTTGCTCTGTTAAAATAGTGTGTTTAAATAACACTTCTCAAAGTGTTTACCAGGAGGCGCTGTCTTTGGTCACCCCATTTTGAGCCCTTAAAACTTTCACATCAATGCATTTTATATCAAATGAGCATATATAATTTTAGCTTATCCTCTAGTTTCTTCATTTAAAATATATTTTAGTAATGACTAAATATGGAGACAATAATAGGCTTTAAACTGGAGTGTCCAGGCAGCCCCTCTTTTTTAATACCAGAACTAAGTTCTCCAAACTCCTCATTTTTTAAAAAATTTACAACATCTCAAAAGCACAAAATTATAATAAGAATAGAAAACAACTTATATCCTTGGTTTTCAGAACAAAGAAAATTTGTTTTTAATATTCTATATTGCTGGTAAAACAAGTTTCATGTTATTTGCTTAATCAATTAACCTTCCTATTATGCAATGTTTGGTGCACATCAATTGAAAATATACTAATCTAATGGTAAAGTAGAAGTAGTATAGAGTACATGATATTGGAATAATGTATATGTGTGTGTTTACTTAATTCATTAGTGTCTGATACAGTTCGGATCGACATTAAGTATGGAGAAACTGGACATAGTTATTCTTCTGTGTTTCAAAAATGTCTCGAAGATAGTGATAAGATAACAAGTGTAGACATAGAGGATCCATACTTGTATCATGATTACCAGATAAAAAATTTAGTAAGATTGTGTGAGTTATTGGTATTGAAATGCAAAAATCTCAAGGAAATCAAGATCACTACAAACAAAAAAAATTGGAAAAAAGATGGTACAAGTGAAAAAGTAAGTGATGTATAAGTGACGACTGAGTGAAGCAAAGCAAACCATATACTATCAGGGGTCACGAATATGAGTCAGTTGTCCATGAATATATTTATTTATACAAACCACAGAGACTAATATATAAATACTTATTACATGAGTCAGAGCGATATGACGAAATATTTTACGACCAGGCTAATTCATTTTCACGAGCCAGAGACGAGTGAAAATAAAGCCTAAGAGTAATATTTTGCCATATCACTCTGACGAGTGTAATAAGGGGTTTATTCTACGCCAGATATCTTCACTGTAATATTTTGTGCTGGGTTGGTAACTCATGGTGTAAAGTTGGCTGTAAAACTCTGAGTGTTAATTTCATAGGAGCTCCCCACACCCCCAGCTGATATTTTAGCAGCTGCTCTGACTTACGCTTTCCTAAAGAAAGGTACTGTGTGTCCAGCTTAACGGTTAGAAAATGTGAATCTTAACACTTAGACCTAGCACTATTACATTGAGCTTAGGTTATACTATTGTTAACGTTTTTAGAACTCTTTTCATGAGAAACAAGCCAATTTATACAGCAGAAGTATGAATTCCCATTCACTTTCCATATATTGACCGCCATATTTTTATGTCACATTTTCTCCTGCATTCGTCATAAATCGTATCTAAACTTTAGCTCCATCCTATATACCAAGCTTTGTAACTGCGGGATGGATTGCTTTCAGTATAGGTAGCTAAATACCAAGTGGTAGATTTAAATTATGCCCATTTTGCAATTATGCTGATCCAGCAATACTTGGCATTGCTGCAATTATGCCACCTAAAATGTTCCATTATACTCCTAATTATACTTAGTAACCATGGTGATGGCCACAATTCACAAAGCTATCACGTTGTTGGTGTTACAAGCTTACAACAATTGGTTGTCATGGCCACTTTGGAATGCTTGCACATTGGGCAAAAAGTGGAATTTCCTATCTGTCATGCATCCAGAAAATGTCTACACCATCTTTCATTATATGGAACATATAGCCCTTTGTGTCCTCTATTGAAATGAGGTGGGTATTAGACATTCACAACAAAAGGAAATTCCACTTTGTCCCACTCTTTGCCCTATTGCAGTTACAGTGATTCTGACCAAGAATCCACAGCTTCTTCTCCTTCATCTAGCTAATACTACTTCCTGTCTTTTTATGGTGTTTTAAATCCAGCGATAAAATAATTTACCTTGGCATAAAAAAGAGTACCAGAGCCCTCAATAAGAATGAAAACTGTTTCTAATTTGAGTAATATAATGTGTACTGAGCCACAGGAGTGGGTAAGGAATTACCAGATAAATTTTTGGTTTTTAAAATAGGAAAAATATTTGGCTCAGCTATTTATTTTAAGAAAAACATCATACAGAAGCTTTATTCTGGCAAAAACACGCTAATTCTAAGATAAAAATATCTGAGGGGGCATCTAGGGAGTGAGATACTGCTAATTATTTAAAAAAATGAAGAACATGCAGCTAGATCTTAATATCTGTGGAGGAAAGGGTTTATTGAATTTGAGTATTTATACCTGCACTATTCTTATTAGTGATGTGCTTCAGCACAAATGACGAGCGAGCTGGTCTGGCTGAAATTTAAATTTGACTCTTAGCTGCTAATAATTTTGTTAGTTAAATATTTTGTTTAGTTTACTGCTATTCTTTAGCAACACACAATACTTTTATACATACTTGTTAACTGGATATACCAGCACAAGACCTGCATTGTATTCTCTTCGTGACTTGACTATTGGACAATGGATTTCAAGGGGTATCAAATTTCCAAAGATGATATGGGTAAGGATCGATAAACTAACGGTTTTCATTGAAACTAGCCACCTTTTCAAGTACTCTCCGTTCAAATGCTCTGTTATACCAGAGCTCTAGTATAGATACAGCATTACCTTGTATTCTCCTTAGTGATTTGACTTTTGGACCTCAGATTTTGAAGTAAGAACAAATCCGTTACATAAGGCATATATTATGATGAACAGCGTATTGACGAAGTTAACTTACCACCGCCACTAAAAAAAGATGAACTTGGCTAACTTTGTATGACCTAACTGCGAACATCTCTCCCATTCTGTCTCTGTAGTTCTTTGCCGTTTTGTTTTCTTTACCTAGCATTACTTCAAAGTCTATTTTCTCCCGAATTTCTTGCGCACGCACTAATGTTTATGTTTTATGTAGCCTCCGGGGGTTACCTGCTGGGTCGTAGTTGAGCTTAGTGAATACTTCCCATTATACTGGTCACTTCCTGAGCTAAGCTTGTCCTTACTCTATGTGTCTGCTGGAGGCATGGCAGTCGGCCTTGTGGCGGATGGGCTTCCGTTTGGCCACTTTGGGCTGCGGCAAGCCACAGCGACTTCTCCGCTGGCCTGCCACTCCGTTAGCAGCGTCTTGCCTGTCGAGGCGCCACACTTCCCCCCCCCCCTAAACCATAAACAACAACTGCCGCCTGTCACGGAGGTGACCTACCCGTCCTCCCCCCAGGAATATGACTTACACTAGATTGGGTCGAGGTGGGTGGGAAGATTTTTGCTGACGCTCCTTCCGCCAATTTCAGTCTTCCCTAGGCTGTTACTTTTTTTTTTACTTTTTTTTCACTTAGTCAATTATAATATCGTGATAACCTGCGCACACGCATACTTATAACGGTAGACTTCCACCTGGATTATCATTTACCCGCTCCCTTAGACCTTAATCGCCGGTAACCTCGGTATGCTTTGCTGGACCTGCCGTTACCTGCTGGGTCGTAGTTGAGCTTAGTGAATGCTTCCCATTATACTGCTTCCTTCCCGAACAGAGCTCGTCCTTACTCTATGTGTCTGCTGGAGGCGTGGCAGTCGGTCTGTACAGGTCCGCCCTCTTGGCAGATGGGCTTCCGTTTGGTCCGCTTTGGGCTGCGGCAAGCCGTGGCGACTTCTCCGCTGGCCTGCCGCTTCGTTAGCAGCATCTCGCCTGTCAAGGCGCCACTTCCCCACAAACCTCCCAAAACAGGCCACTCGGAGAGCCCCGACTGCTCCAACCCAGCCAGCCTCCCCCTCCCCCCAACACACACACCAGAACAATAAAATTTTGGGAAACATGTATATATACAGACTGCATAAACAACTCACAGTTACAGATGAGATGACAGTTATCGTTCACCTGGCGCTGCTGCTAGTTTCCCCAGCCCCCGCCAACTTCCTCGCAAGTGAACCTTGCATACTCTCATCCCTTCTCATGTAGCCCTGGTACTCCCTGTTTCTCCACCGTTTAAGTGCCTTGATCTCTGCCTCAGTGGCCCCGCACTGTGCTGCCGCTGTGGCCGCCCCTATCCTGAAGCTGTGGCCAGAGATGTCCTGACTGGCGATACCTGCCTTGACCAATGCCTTTCGTACTTCAGCCACGAATGCCTTTCTCGTCAGGGCATCGCCAGCCTGGTCTCTAAAGAAGGGCCCTGGCCCGGCTTTCCTCTGTACAAGAAAGGCTAACACCGCCCTCACAGGGCACAACCCAGTACCAGTCCAGCCCAGAGTCACTGTGGCTCCTCGCCTAAGCCTGTCCGTCTTAGACTCCTTGATCCTGAGTCTGACAACTCTGGGCTTTTCCAAGCTGTCCACCTCTATGTCATCAAAAGTCAGGTGTGCCTTTGAGTCAAACTCTCCTCCCTCCGGGGCTAATGCCTCCCTGGCTCTCAGGCATCCAAAAAAAACACATGCAGGCAGCTTCCCAGAGCATGACACCTCTGCTTCCTTGTATCTTCCACACCTCCTGCAGTGCCCTCATATGTCTCGGCATAACAGGACTCCTGTCTATGGCTTTTGCTCCCTGAGCCAGCTAGCACCTCTTCGCTTGGCAACCCACTCAACTGCGTCTCCTAGTACAGTAAACAGTAGAGGAGCCGACCTTAGCCCGAACGGTAGGGCACCATCCACAAACACCGTTCCTTTCCATTCCATACCCAGGAGCCACCTGTCTCTCGCGGATGGACTGGTACGTTCCTATATGCCTTGCTGATGTCGGCCTTCGCTATTTCAGCCCCTACTCCGAGCTGCAGCACTCTCTGCACCACGTTGTCTATGGACATGTACTTGACTCGACAGAGTTCCTTGTCAATGCCCTCATTGACACTTCTTCCTTCGGGCACCGACAGGTTGACAATGAGGCGCCACTTTCCTGGTCTCCCTTTCTTGGGAATGACCCCGAAAGGACTGCACTGCACTCTGTCCCTCCCATCTCCCGGATTGATTCTCCAAACTCTCTCGGTCCTCAACTCCTCCTCGAGATAATCCTGGATGACCGCTTCATGCTCTCTAACATTAAACATGTTCTTATTACTGCTGACTAGTGACCCACTCCTTTAGTTGTGTCCTATCCGGAATCCTTCCTTGCCGGATACCTCTCACTAGGAACTCCACCCACTCTTTGTCTGGGTGGTTCTCCAGTTCCCTTCTCCACTCCTGCCACTTCAGTGAAGTCACCACAGAGTCAGCCCCTGTCAGCGGCTCGCTCTTCACCCCATCAGACACTCTCTCCAGCTCCAGCAGCTGGGACTTGTAGCGATAACCTGTGCCAATAAGCACCAACCAAAGTATTATCACAGTACCCAGAAACACTAACCCCACTAACTATGCCCGTGTGTGTATGCATCCCCTCTCTCTCTCACCCCAATTTTCCTTAAATAGCATGCTTGTGTGTGCACGCATTTTTTCCTTCCATCCCTGTTCAACAGGCATGTAAGAAACCGCAAATATGATTCGTGAAAACAGCGACAATGACACGAGGCAAAATATATAACTACATGTAGCTACACTAGGCGCATGAATGTGTGTACTACAATAGATTCAGTATAAGCAAAAGGGGCCTATATTCCATCCCTTCTTGCCAGTTTCCGCCAGCAGGCTTCACTGATGGCCTCCATATTCTTGTTGCAGACCCTTGCCTGCCTGCCTGCTTTGACACTGCGTAGCTGAATGATCCCCTCCGCACGTCAAACAGGCATGCACAAATCTGCACTGCTGCCCATATGTGCAGCTCCTATTCTGTCTGTTATACCAGAAGCAAGCCCCTTGTTGCTTCCTGTCTCTCTTCTGTCCAGTCTGGCTAATTCTGCCTCCGGACACACTAGTGCCCTTACCAATGACTGCTGCTGGCGTGGTTATCTCTCTCATGAGCAGAGCTGCATCCATCCGGTCCCAGGCCATGTCCGGTTGCCGCCAGCCAGAAGTATCGGTCATACCTCGCCACACTCTCCCATCTGTGGTGGTGCCTGGCCGTCTGTACAATGGTTTCTCTGTATGCAGCCAACTGTCGGGCCATGTCTGGCTTGGTCTCCACTCGGGCTCTCTCGTAAAGAGTGAAACATGTGTCCCACCATGAGACATCAGGGACTTCTCTGGGTCCTTTCCTCTTGGGTTCTCCCACCAGTCTTGCTGGAGATAGCCCATCTTTTTCTGGGCGCTCGGCACTCCACTCCCCCTCACAACGGCCACCATCAAAGAAAGGGAAGTCCACGAACTCTACAAACTCCCCCCTTTTGTTCTTGTCTACCATCTTCCTCAGCAACGGAGGGAGACCCTCAACCAAATAGACTTTATCCGGCTTATTTGTCTCCTCTTGCTTGCCCTCAGCCTGTTCTTTTGGACCACCCAGGAGTCTTTTCAGCCATGCCACTGGCTCTGCACTCGGCCCCTCCTGTCCACTTTTCACTCCACTGACACGCAGCTCTTCTGCTGAGGGCAACCCCACTCCTGCAGACAAGAATCAGTCAAACATGTCACCTACATGCTGACTATTGATTCCTCCCATCTGCCCTTTTACTCAGGCCCTCCCTCACTCAGACCACTGGTTATGTTCTAACTTGGTCTGTTCTCTACCTTTTCCGAAGGGCCTTCTCCTCCCCGCCCTGCACCTGGCGAGTCTATGCATACACCACCCTCTTCTGGTGGGACTATGCTCGATTCCCTGCCCTTCCTGAAGGGCCCTCTACTCACTGCCCTACTCCAGCAGATCTATGCCTACACCACCCTCTTCAGGTGGGACTATGCTCTCATTCTTCCATCACAAGGCCCCTTTACTACCTGGGCCAAGACTTGGTGAGGCTCTCCTGTTTCCTTTTCTCTCCCCCCCCCCCCCCACCCCGCCCCCGCCCCCCCCACCCCCCCCCTCCTACCCCACCCCCCCCCCCTCCTCCTCCTGCCCACGCACATAGTGCTCACACCATGCACGCACATAGTGACTACCCC
>WLWI01004986.1_pt1 | contig 11123 bp, 7 predicted proteins | sample 6701501 | NCBI WGS metagenome assembly WLWI01 (sample SAMN12718690, study PRJNA515312) | sponge metagenome | isolation source: marine sponge | host: Mycale hentscheli | place: New Zealand: South Island, Marlborough, Capsize Point | collected 2014-11-01
ATATGTATAGATTATGGATTATGGTTGTGGGGGGGGGGCGAGGGGGGAGGGGGGGGGGGGGAGGGGGGGGGGGGGGGGGGGGGGGGGGGAAGACACCCCTTAATTAATTTATGTTTATAAGCAGTAGCCATGGAGATTGTGAAGAGTAGTCAGTCAAAGACAAGTTTCGCATTTGTGTGGGATTAATTTTATAAATGTACTTTATTATAAAAAAAAAAACCGGAATAGAATTACTTCTTCTTTAGGGAGGTGACAGTAAGGGTTCTATCTACAAAATATTTGGGGGCAGGGAGGGGGAGGAGGGGAGGGAAGCAGTCTAATTCACTCAAAAATGATATTTTTCTTTAAATTAGATAAGTAATTAATGAAATTATTTTGTGCTAAATGCTATCATTTTGGGTACAGCCTAACAGCATACCACGCTCAACAGGCAGGGAAGCTGATAATTTTGGTGGGATGGGAGAAGCTAGGCAGTTCGGGCGAAAAGTTTCCCCTGTCCCACCCCCCCAATAGACATCATTTCGCTCATACACACTCTATCTTGTGTTCTAACTAGAGTACATAAAAATGAAATTTTAAACTATTGAAGTTGTCTGTACAAGATTACACAGGATAACTAATGCAAGACAAGTAGTGAATATTAGTATGCAGCCAATCATCTCATTCAATTGGGTGGACCAATGACCCTAATTATGTTAATAGTTATGAAGTGTGTATGGTTATCACATGAGTTTGTGTTTTTGTTTGTGTATGTAGATATTCTGGTATTTCCGAGGCACTCTGGTGTCCAGTATGCTGTGGTATGTGTTTGTTCAGTGCATCTTCCTCTTCTTCCAATGTGTCACTACTGATGTGTTCGCATGGTATGAGGCATCTACCATCAAGCCCAGCCCATTCATACCCATCGGCCCAGGACAACCTTGTAATAACAACACAAACCACTGCAACAAATCTAACCATTCTTCCACTTTGTTACAGCACTTCCTGAACTTGAGCAAAAATTCCACCTAAAACACGAGTTGTTTTTTTCTTCCTTTTTTTTTTTTTTTTTTCCCTTCTTTTCATCTTCTGATCATAGAAACTAATTTGGTGGTTATTTTGGCTATGTTTCTTGATTTTTTTAAAAGTGTGTATTTATTTTGTATGCAATGTCTAATTTAACTTGTTATGTTTTGTTATTGTTTTTGTTGTTGTTGTTTTTGTTGTGTGTCACTTTCCACTATCTGATAGATGCACTATATTAGAAAAAATTTGGTTTGAATTCTTAAAATTATATGACAAGAGGTTGAAGGAGTTTTTTTTAATCGTTTGCTATATAACTAATTATTTGTAAAGATATTTTTTACCTTAATAATCACAAATATATAATAAATAATTATGTAATATATTGAACTGCTATATATTAAGTTTTGTTGTTTTTTTTTTTTATTATTATTGGTGTAGCTCAGAAATGTCACAGTAAGATGTCCAAAAAATTAAAAAACAAAAACAAAAATTAATATATTGGAGTGTAATATGACCTACCCTCACTGGCTGGTGTTGCTAAAAGCCTGCTATTAATTGGTAAATTTGGAAGTGATAATCTGATAATGAATAAAGACAGACAGCCTAGGATCACATGATGTATGTATATTTCGCTGTGTGAAACAAAACCAATAGACTGAATCAATGCAATGTATATCCACTAAAAATAAGGTCTTCATCTATGTTTATTTGTGAGCAACATTGGAAAGTGATGATGGTGAGTATAAATTAGTGCACTTTGTACTCAGTACATTGCCATTGAGTTTTCTTGATGCATCAGAATTCCTAATACATTTTTTCACTATCTGCAAATACAATTGCACGCCAATTACCTCTTAAAGCAAACAACCTCTGATTTGTGAACCAAAGCCTGGTCCCAATTACTCTACGTTCAGAGGTTATACTGTAAGGTGAATATTTCAACAGAAATGAAAGTTCTTCTGTGAATAGGTATAGACATTAGTTCCATATATTTTGTATTTCACTAGTCACAAATAATATTATAAGGAAATGAGGGCATTCTTCCGAGAAATTGAAAATAATGGAGTATATTATAGGGTCCACACTCACTTTTTTTTTTTGTTGTTGTTGATTAAGATTATGTACTTTGAACCTAGGAACAAGCGTAGGACTGTTAATTAATACTTGCCTATTATGGATAGGTGGTTAATAGATAACAAACTTTACATGTGTAATATTAATAACTCTGTAATAAACACATTTCCAACCACAGGTAACTTTCCCCTGATAACCATTGTGCAAACACTTGTTTACCAACCCATGAATAAAAAACACATTTCCTTGTTTATGTGGCAAGAGAGGAAACTTAATCTGCTCATCAAATTGGTAAAAATAATAACAACAATAATAATGGTAAATATATAATTTCTGGACTAGGTATGTAACTATGTAGTGTACACAGAATGCCTACTTTTGATGATGCTTTCCTTGGGTTATGTTTTCTCTTGCAGATGTACACTTTTTGCTAATGGAATTCAACCACGTGCTACTAAGCACACTTGTTGCTTAGCAACTAACCAATGTCTGCATTTTCTCGTTTATTCGGCAACAGAAAATGAATTTTAACATGCCAATTACCACAAATTGCAGTTACTGTGTTGCGTTGGTGTGGAGATGTTCGAAACCATATTATATTTTTCCTTTTTGGCAATTAGGATCAATTTTATTTTGCTAATTCTTTAAATAAGAAGTGATCATTTGCTCACACAAACTCGAAACCGTCACAAAACAATTAACACGATCAACACAAAAAAAAAGTGCAGAGGAATAATTCGTATAATAATTATATAAACACATGACTGACACAAATAATGATGAATACAATGTTGCATTGATTGATTTTAGAGTTGGAGGCACACTAAACCCAACAATAGAGGGCTTCGCCCAACACCATCAGAATGAAGTGCACTGAAGTGAATCCAGAATGAGTATTGATTTGTTTTAAATAATAGAGAGGCTATTAATTAATATTCGAAATTCGTAAATTAAGCACTACAAGACTTGACGTGCTCGAACCAGGAATCGAAGGAGTCTTTTCCAGCGCATGAAAATGATTTCTTGCAGTTAGGACAGTAGAAAAACTGAGCTTTGCTGCCCAAGTTTCCGCTGGTTGAAGCACCATTGTTTAGAGACAGAGAAGATGGTCGAGTCGTAAATGAGGCACTCCGTCCCAGTTGTGACTTGCTGGGCTGGTAGTCCGGTAATTCCCGATGAACCACGTCCATCTCAGACGGCCCATTGGCTCTCATCCTTGAAGCGTAGGGGGCATGCCTGTGGGTGTGGTTTAGAGAGTGCGAATCCAAGCTGGTGGAGGAGTCGTTCGATCCGTATCCTAGACTGGACAGAGAGGACGGAGTGTTGTAGAGGAGAGAATGGGACATGGAACCAGAATGGGAACCTGACACGACTGCACTACCCCTGTTCACAGCCATGTCTGTGGATGTCATAGAGGATGCACTGGAATGGGAAGTGTAATTACTGGAACGAGATCTGGTCACAAACTCTCCAGAAGCTAGACTTTCTCCTCGTCGATACGTGCCATCCAGGCCTTTATTTAGGGCCAGATCTGACAAACGCAGTGCCCCTGGGCTCAAACTGAGACTCGTGCTGCCCTGAGGCACTTTGTCTTCCGGCAAGCCCCTCCCCCTGGGAACAGTGTCGTGCATGATGTCCAAGTGCTCCAGGGATCGCGACTGCATGCCCGAGTTGTGCCTGTTGACCCTGGGGTTAGGAGGGTCCTGGTCCAGCTTGATTCGAGGAACCATCTGATCATCCTTCTCAACAATAGCTCCCTTCATATCCCCTCTGGCAAGAAGACCCTATTATTACACAACAAAACAGCGAAGGTTAAATTAAAGTAATAATCATCACCACAATAATAATAATCATCATCGTCATAATAATCATCATCGTCATAATAATAATAATAATAATAATAGTCATAATCGCAATCATCATCACAATAGTTTTACCACTTACCGGTGGTGTGGGGGGGTTGCCGTCAGCAGTTGAGCTCTGGAGGTTATTTCTACAGGAATGTAGGGGGAATGAATAATAGCTTCCCGACGGAGGGGGGCGAGAATTCATAGTGGAAGCTGGAGCAGCTTGCAGTGGAGCTGGGATGGGGAAACACTTCAGAAAAGCTTGACGAAGTTTTTCAACCTAAAGTTTAACAGAAAGAGGCAAAATATCAATATCAGTGCAAGCAGAATTTTGAAAGCAGACTTATCATGGATAAAAAACAACCAGAAATTTAAAAAGGGGGGAAAGGGGTATTTTGAAACCCAGATCGAAAGTAGAGATATCTGCTCTCTTAAAAAAAAGTTTGATGACAGACTTCATTTTTTCTGTACACACACATACATACACACAGAGAGCACAATCCCCCTTTCCATTCCCCAATCACAGCAGAACTGTGTTGACAATGCTAGCTAGTTGACAAATGCTGAAAATAAAAACCAAACTGTGATAGACAATTTGGGCATTGGGGAAAGTACTGCATCCAAAAATGACACACACGTGCATACACACACAGAAACTTACTTGTTTCTGAAGGTCAAGCTTTTCACACATGGCATCTTGGTATAGTTTGGTCTTTTGCTGAAGATTCCTCTGCATCTTTCTATACTCTTGCTTCATGTTTAGAGCTAATTGCAGATCACCAATTTCTTGCACCTACAATAAGAAAGAGTTCATCCTGACCAAATTCTTGGGAACAAGACAGATAACAAAACCAGAGGAAACTACATCATGAATGAAGCTTCAATAGAGGCTTCCCTTCATAAGATCACAGGTAGTGTGTGTGTGTGTGTGTGTGTGGTGTGCATGTGTGCGTGCAGGTGGTTTATTGTAACCCACTGAACCATTCAAACTTCAATACAACTCACAAGAAGGGAATACAAAGCCAAGAACAGGTGGGGAAAGAGAGGAGAGGACAGAATTGTCAGTAATAAGCCAAGAAAAGGGAAACAGTTCTAGTCACAGCCCCCCCTCATCCCCTCCCCTTTTAGCCTGACACCACCACCAGTTCAACTTGGGAGTTCATACTTGGTTTTCAAGTTATTTCAAGTACCAGCTTTATCAATCTTGCCAATACCTCAACTGTAGGACACAAACAACTTCAGACTGGATTAGCAGCTGCTACATACACTACTAGCTAAAAGGACTACTTATCTAAGGGGGAACCTCTTTACCATAGGATGTATACACAAGAGAGAGCAGGTCATTCACTGGTGGCTTTTGGTTTGTAATAACTTTCTCCCTTCAGCAATATTCCCAGTGGATTGGGTTTCTTATACATGTTATGCCATGTATAATAAAAAGTATAATAAGGTTCACAATAGCAGGAATCATCATAGTCATCATCATCATCCCAAAATCTCACCTGTATTCTGACGATTTGGTATTCGTTCTCCAGACACCTCATCTCCTGATGCTTCTGAGTGAGTCTTTCCTTACAGTCTTTAATGTCTTCTCGCAATCCAATCACTTGAGCTCCAAGATCCTCCACTTGTTGAACACTGTCCTCCAACTGGGACTTGTAGATGGAACATCGCACGCAGGGCGAGTGGGAGTGGCTGCAGTGGGCGGTGTCGACGGCTCCCTGCGGCGGAGGCGATACGTGCATGGAGGTGGAGCCAGCAGAGGAAGGTAAGGAGTCAGATACGCTGTGAAACCCGGTGGCATTTCTGATCTGTTTGGATAATGTCTCGTAATCTTGAGCCCATTGCCCGTTGACATGGCAAACCTGATGGATGCAGAGAGAGAGAGGGAAGAGACACAACAGAGAAACATTGAGTTTACAGCTGAAGTAAGCATGTTATAGTCACACTTGACACACTCAGTAGAAAAAAAAACACACAAAGTTCCTATTCTTATAATTATCTCCACTATCGATTTATTCCAAAATAGAATAAAATAAAAGCCTTTGTGATTTAACCCTAAGGTCCATTGTTAGTTCTGGCACGAACACAACATTCCACCAAGAGCCAACCAGTAGGGGAACATCACTGAAGGTGTCACATTACCTATTCATAGAGTGATGGGATTTTTTTCTCTCTAGGGATACAAATTTGTTTTGACCACAACTCTGTGAATCTCGCTTCAGTAGGCCTTGACCTGATCTCCCCTAAACTAACTGAATTAATAAGGTTAACGGTTCAACAAAAGGTTACCTTTAAGTTCTCCTTTACTAAGGACTTTTCTTTGGCAAAAAAAAAAAAAAAAAAAATTCACACAATGATGACAAAATCTTTGTTTCATTTACCTCATCATATGAGCTTCGTAGCTGAGTCACTTGCTCAGTCAGTTCCTCCACTCTGGATTTCAAATGCTCGCAGCTGGTGCAATCTTGAGCCCCGGTAGAGGTCATGGGCGACATGGATGAACAATCAGGAGACATCTTTCCTCCAGCATCACCCATTGCCGTAGAGCTCCTCAGAAGCTTATCCTCCAATTCTGTGTTCTTATCTTTCAACAAGGATATGTGATCTTCGTAGAGCTTTTTCAATGACTCAGCTTCCCGAGTTTGCTTCTTCAGAACGAAGCATGTGAGCAACAAGAAAGCCACCACTGACTGAGTGTTGGTTAGGTTAAGAGGGTAGAAATGAGTACTCAGAATTCTGTCTATTTCTTCTTGGGTGCCAGGGTTATTGGAGCTGTGCACCATGCTGTATGTACTGGAGGAATTTAAAGAGTGCAGACTGGCTGCTGTCTTTTTCAGTACGTCCACAACTTCATCAGTCTCCACAAAATGTTCATTTTTTGATACCGAGGAGAGTGGTCCTGAAGCGCTTCTGCCTTCACTGTAAACTGCATCTTCCGAATTCATTCTATGTAAAACGAAGTCAAGACCAGGTTAACAGTTTAGTACGCAAAGGTAACAACAGTTAACTGGGCTTTCACTTTATTTGTATCAACTAACAGTCGTCAAACACTACTACCGTAGCAGCGCTGCAGGATTCGCTACGGCACGCAAACCACACACGTTCCGCTTACCTTCTATCCATTTATTCCAGACCTACGCTAGCGACTAGATACACTATTGAACGGAGAACAACTAATCTAGTTTGGTCTCTACCTTAGAAACTACAAGGGATTGATGTATAACCGAGCTTTTATAATATACAATCTTCCAGCAAAAAAATCCCCTACTACATTTTGATTGCAAAAACGGCTACGCCTGCACTCTGGCTGGGGTCAACTAACCTTTTGGTGTGGGGTGGTTACCCCATTAATTCCGCACTGCGCGTTTCACCCCGCTGGCTTAATTCTCTTTTGTGTGATGCGCTCACACGAAGCCACACCTCCTATTACGGCAACGTTACGGTGTGTACGTACGTAGTGTGTACCGACCAAACAATCTTGGACTTCCTCGGCTCCACAGCCTACTGTACTGTGTTACAACCGCCTATGTCCGGATTTCGACTACTGAACAGGGTTTGTTATCGGGTTGGCCTTTTCTCGAATTGTCGCGGGGGCTCTGAACTCGTCAATGGGGCAGTATACGGACGGCGCTCGTTAATCAATCAATGTAGAAAGGCAGAAAGGAACCTGAGAAGTTCAAGAGTTTGGGCGTCAGTAGGAAACATACAGAAGATTCCAACATTCCAAGGTAACGTGTGCGAAATAACACGAGTTTTTTAGAAACTCAACATGGCAACCATTATTTTGCTGACTCAGCAACACTTGGTGACTTCCGCAATTATGTAATTGATAAATGTAATTTGCAACCCAACTCTGAACTTCCATCCCAGTCCTGATTGACCTTTAATAAGTCCCCAATAAAATGAGATTCATCTTATAGGTAGTTGCTGTGACATGCAATTACAATTAGTCTTCAGAGGCAGGAAGGGAGGAAGGGACTGTTATTTGGGTATGAAATCATTGAGGTAATTGGTGTAATCCATTGTAGTTTGGTATTCATAGTTATACAATAGTTCTGTGGAAGTGGATTGCAGATTCATGAGTGCCTCTAATGAACAGTTCAGGAAGTAAGGTGTTAATATCGACTTGCCCATTACTTTAATATGAAGCTGTAGTCTGGCAGATGATGATGAATTGGCTAACTTAGCCTTGTTGTTTTAGTGATTATAAATAAAGGCTATGTTCCACCTCAGCAGCTTCTGAAAAAAAAAAACTTCTTCAACATGAAGTCAAGACATTGGGCTCCAAGTTTTTATTCAACTATTATAGTAATGCATGAAAATATCATGACTACTGATAGACACATAGTCACATTCATTACATGTAATTTTTCCAATGAATACCGTTTAGCTTAGCTCCCTTCTTGCTAGTAATGCTCGTTACTCAAACAAACAAAGCAGGAATAGAGCCCTCACATTACAATAAAACAACAAAAAAAAACAACATATTTTGACATTATTCATTCTATAGAAGACTGTTTATTTGTACTCCCACACAGATAGCATTACAGGCTGGTAATGAATATAAGTGCCTATTTGGGTGGTTTCTTGAAGCTAGTCCATATTATAGTGTATAAATAGAATTCCCAATTTATTGAAGGGTGTTCCCTTAGTACTCTACATATTATGTTTCCCAGGAAACCCCAGTGACTGCTGTTAACTGGAAATAATGAATATTGGAATGAGGATAAGCAATACCCAATCTAGCTACCACAGTCTTTTGAGATAAGATGACAGGGGAAGTTGAGAGGGCTTTGATTTTGAGATATATGTAGGTGTGTGTTTGTGTGTGATTGCAATTTTGGTATAAGAAGATTTCTTAGTAGGAAATGGTTGTATGAGGTGTTGTTCTGCCTGAGGATGCTTTGCACTTATAATGATGATGATGATGATGATGATGATGATGATGATGATGATGATGATAATAGTAGTATTAACTAATGAGCTTTTTTTTTTAATTTTGTTTCTAAAGTTGAATATTTATGAGTAGTGAGGTGTTATAATGAGCAAACACTGATCAGTGTGAAGTATACACGCTCATGCATCTGAGCACTATTTGTATACATGTAATATAAGTGTGGCTAAGTACATGCAGTGTCTCCCACTCACAGCTAAAATCCTCTATGAAACCCTGAGATGAATTGCCCGTGAACATTAGTGGCGACTGGTTGATAATTATGTGAAGTATACAGTCTTATGTTGCCGCACATCACATGCCTATATGAGAGTGTGGACTGTACATAAACTCCTAAAGCATTATGATTCATAATTGTAGTACATCAATTTTAATTTATTTCAATGCTGACTTGATCAAGCTGGGGCAGAAGCATGATTATTTTTACCTTATCTTGAAGAAGACAGGATGAAAGTAAGCCGTAGAGGAATGTACTGGGTATGAAGTCACCAATTGTTCTTAGATTGCCCTGAAAACCCTGGCAAACATTTCCTAGTTAGGTCGGAATTTATGTATTTATTATATTTTTGCAAGATTGCAGCGATATGTGAAGAAATTACAAAGTCCTAATTTGGTTTCGGGTTGACCTCTCAACTGTCCAAAACTGCCAGGATGTATTAAAACATTTCCTGGTTTATTAATGCAAATGTCATGCAGCTCTTTGTCTCAAGTGCTTCTTACAGGATGTCCCTCTATACATGTACTAGTCCTGAATACATTGTTTGCTCTACTGGCTGCTCAGTTTACAGAAACAATAACCATGTTGGCCAAACTGTTTGGTACTCTCTATGCCACAGCCATTGAGGGACATTTCTCAAGTGCCCTCTAAGGGCACCTGTGTATCTTATGCCACATCTTTATGTTGAAAGGGTGGAGGGCATATAATTATGCCACACCCACTGAAGAGATTTGTCTCATGACTTACCCACTCATTGCATCCCCTGTGCTAGGCAAACTTTCAGAATCATTGCAGAAATAATGCTGGAATTATAAACTCTTGGAGGAAATGGTAGAGGGTATCTTATTTTTCTCTACGTCTTATTTCCCTTTTTGTGTGTGTCTTTTTCTGGTATTATATATAATATACATATATATATATAATATATATATATATATTACCAGAGAAAGACACACACACACACACACAGAAAAAAAATATATATATATATAATTTAGTCAGTAGGCTGAAATACTCGTAACAATAGCAAAATATTTAGGTTATAACAGCCAAGTTTAGTTTTAATTAAACCCATACGTATATTGGTTATTAGAACTGAGAAATTTTTCTATTATATATATTCCCCTGAGCTTTCTTTTCCAACCGTTTTTAGAAATGTGTTTTTATTGGGTTCCCTCAATGGACTTTAAAATTACTAATTCCAGTGTTAGAGTTTGATATCATATGACCTAAACCTTGATGTCTATAATAAGATTATGTCCTAGCTCTTGATTTCATACTAGTAGTCTGGATGCATCCTGTGAAGTGTCTGTGATCAAAGTTTCTGTACAGAGAAATCACCTGAAGGTGTGAAGAATGGGAGGAGGGAAGGAGGGGGGAATTTCACTCCTCCACTTTCTGCAGGTGGGTTCTCCCATGTATGGCTGCCTTGGACAACAACTTAAGGTTACCAAAGCAACCTGGCATTTTTGGGGATGCTGTTTAGGCCGTCATTAAGTGCCCAAAGTCTTTTTTCCTTGCTGAGTTGGTAGTACTAGGAAATATTGCATTTTAGTAAGCCTTGCATTAGCAGCATGTTAATTATGAGTGCAAGAAATAAAAACAAATACAACAAACAACAAAAACACAAACAACAAAAACACAAACAGGTGTGGTATAGTGCAGTTTATAGAATAGTTGTCTCTCAACATTGTAAGCAAGAAGATTTACTCTGTTTGGGTTCACTTATTTAGATAGTAATTTGAAACTGCTCGATAGCTGATCCTACAGCATCACATGCAGCAAATATGCACGTAGTTTATGATCGATTAATAATAATTAAATAAATTAAGTGAATGCCAGCCAGTATGTGTAAGATTGAATAAAAAATATGCCAGTGTAAGTGAGATTTAAACTGTTGTGGTCGTGCTACTTAGTGTATAGTGTTCCAGTTCAAACCTCTCTCTCTCCCCCCCCCCACCCCCCCCCCCCCCCCCCCCCCCCCCCCCCCCCCCCCCCGCCTCCTTTCCGCCCCCTCCTCCTC
>WLWI01004989.1_pt1 | contig 11122 bp, 3 predicted proteins | sample 6701501 | NCBI WGS metagenome assembly WLWI01 (sample SAMN12718690, study PRJNA515312) | sponge metagenome | isolation source: marine sponge | host: Mycale hentscheli | place: New Zealand: South Island, Marlborough, Capsize Point | collected 2014-11-01
ACACATGCGGCTATATTGGTTGAATTGGGAGTGTTCAGAAAAAGGTATTTAGGATTTGATTTGACTGATCCCAGGTTGATATAGATATTTATGTGTGTAGGTGAAGTTTGGATTCCTACCAGTTGGACATACTCATGAGGATATAGACCAAACATTTTCATGCATATCTCGAACACTGCAACATCGCAATGCACTGACTATTCCAGGTCACCTAACCTAGCATAGTTATAAGCTACATGAAACTGTACACTTTTCCTTGTTTTGTTTCTTCCATATCTTTGTCAAAGTATAGAAGTTTCTTTCTCACCACCTCCTACAAGTGGTGATTTTGGATTCTGTAACTGATGTCAAGGATTGGATGTCAGATCAAACTCCTCTACTCCATGACCATCAGCAATTCAAGTTTCAACGTAATGAATCAGGAGATGTGTCATGTTTTATAAAGAATGGAGTACCGGCCCATTCTGATTGCCTCAAAGTGGGCTTGCTTTTCTTCCCAATGGCAACACTTTTCCCAGCAAGTTGCCGTTGATGGTGGCACCCTAATATATCCTGACAATTTGAAATTATTGGAAAATACTTTGAAATGGATTAAAGATATTTAAGTAAAGCAACTGTCAATACCTCTACCTGGTGGACTAGCTGGCTTGAATATGCTCATCAGCTCAGTCAGAAGACAAAATCTCAACCAATAAAAGGTGAAAGTGCTTGAATCATTTAAGATTAAAATTACAAGATTACATATAAATTTATATTTGTAGGTATCAACTATTAAGAACAGCTAATTGATGGAGTAGAGAGCTCAAAACAGATTCTAGTTTTCATCGACACAGCCTCAACTGCAGAAATACATTTGAAAAATTGCTGGAAATATTCGTCCATTTCCAAAATGCAGGAAACATTTCTGCATTTTTAAAATGTAGGAACAATTCAGCTTCTGACAACTGCAGTAACTTATTTGAAAATGCTGGAAATATTCCTCCATTTCCAAAATGTAGGAAACATTTCTGCATTTTTAAAATGTAGGAACAATTCAGCTTTTAACAACTGCAGAAACTTACTTGAAAACTGGAAATATTCCTCCATTTCCAAAATGTAGGAAACATTTCTGCATTTTTAAAATGTAGGAACAATTCAGCTTTTAACAACTGCAGAAACTTACTTGAAAACTGGAAATATTCCTGCATCCAAAATGTAGGAAACATTCCTGCATTTGCAGGAACAATTCAGCTTTTGGCAACTGCAGAAACACATTTGAATGATGCTAAAAATATTCCTGCATTTCCAAAATGTAGGAAACATTGCTGCATTTTTAAAATGCAGGAACAATTCAGCTTTTGACAACTGCAGAAACTTACTTGAAATGCTGGAAATATTCCTGCATCCAAAATGTAGGAAACATTTCTGCATTTTTAAAATGCAGGAACAATTCAGCTTTTGGCAACGGCAGAAACTTACTTGAAAATGCTGGAAATATTCCTGCATCCAAAATGTAGGAAACATTTCTGCATTTTAAAAATGCAGGAACAATTCAGCTTTTGGCAACTGCAGAAACACATTGGAAAATAGTAGGAAATATTCCTGCATTTCCAAAATGTAGGAAACATTTTACATATTTAAAATGTAGGAACAATTCAAGCTTTTGACAACTGCAGAAACACATTTGAAAAATGTTGGAAATATTCCTGCATTTCCAAAACGTAGGAAACATTGCTGCATTTTTAAAATGTAGGAACAGTTCAAGCTTTTGACAGCTGAACAAACACATTTGAAAATGCTGGAAATATTCCTGCATCCAAAATGTAGGAAACATTTCTGCATTTTTAAAATATAGGAACAATTCAGCTTTTGACAACTGCAGAAAGACATTAGAAAAATGTAGGAAATATTCCTGCATTTCCAAAATGTAGGAAACATTTCTACATTTTTTTAAAATGTAGGAACAATTCAGCTTTTGACAACTGCAGAAACACATTTGAATGCTGGAAATATTCCTGCATTTCCAAAATGTAGGAAACATTGCTACATTTTTAAAATGTAGGAACAATTCAAGCTTTTGACAACTTCAGAAACACATTTGAAAAATGCTGGAAATATTCCTGCATCCAAAATGTAGGAAACATTTCTGCATTTTTAAAATGTAGGAGCAATTCAGCTTTTGACAACTGCAGAAAGACATTAGAAAAATGTAGGAAATATTCCTGCATTTCCAAAATGTAGGGATCATTTCTACATTTTTAATATGTAGGAACAATTCAGCTTTTGACAACTGCAGAAACACATTTGAATAATGCTGGAAATATTCCTGCATTTCCAAAATGTAGGAAACATTTCTGCATTTTTAAAATGCAGGAACAATTCAGCTTTTGGCAACTGCAGAAACACATTGGAAAAATGTAGGAAATATTCCTGCATCCAAAATGTAGGAAACATTTCTACATTTTTTTAAAATGTAGGAACAATTCAGCTTTTGACAACTGCAGAAATACATTTGAAAAATGTAGGAAATATTCCTGCATTTCCAAAATGTAGGAAACATTTCTACATTTTTAAAATGTAGAAACAATTCAGCTTTTGACAACTGCAAAACACAGTTGAAACTGCTGGAAATATTTCTACATTTAGCATCTTTTTTTCTTTTCTTATTTACTTCGGAGGATGTTTATACCTAAGATTTCATAGAAACAGGTTAAATTTGAAGTCATTTGGGATTAATGTAAGTGTATAAATTTCTTTATTTAGTGAGTATCATTATTAAGAAGCACCACAAGTTAACCAAAACTAAATCTATAATATTGAAGAAGAGATATTGTCAAGTAGCTAACTAAGTCAAAACTAAGTCATCAAGATCTTTTTATCAATATGAATAACTAAGAATAGTAATTTCTTAATCAATACACCACTGTGCCACATCCTGTGGCTGACCTGCGGTGCATTTTTAAAGTGAGATTGAGAAGCATATAAGAATATGCTAATTTATTAAGTTGTTTGGAATAAAGTACTATATTTTTTAATAGTTTATACATTGTTTACTTAACATCAATTTATATGATCACTTCTAATTGCATGATTGGATGTGAATTGGTTACATTGAAAAATGCTTAGTTTTATATTTTTGTTCATTCACTCTAGCTATTAAGTTTTAGTTTCATCAAATTTGCTGTCTTCTCAAATATTTTGTTATAAATTTCAATTTCCTTACAGCTTAGTTTAATTATTCTCCAAATTTAAAATACCTCAAGTTTTGGTTTTAGAGAATGCATAAACACAATGGTTCTTAAAATGGGTGAATGTGATGAGAAACTGACAAAAGCTAACCCATAGAGAAAGTCACCTGATACCAGCTAAAACATGTTTCAGTACTGTGCCTCTAGCTTTGAATATTGACAATCTTGTCCAAGGATACGATTGTCGATCCATGGTATCCTAAGATCAAAATGCGAGCTACCAGTGCCAGTGCTGAATCCTCTGTGTTCATCCATAACCATAACTTACCATTTTCTAGGAGACATAGTTAACAAATCTGTCGCAAAATGAACAATTCAAGTGGTGAGAATACACTTACCAGGATGAACTACCACTTATTAAATAAATTGAATGTTTGATTCACTGTTTTTTCTGAGAGAAATCATGTGTGTAGTTGTGTGTAGTGTAGTGTGGATGATGCATGAATCATTATGGTTTATTCAGTGTCTTAGTGTATTCAGAGTGTTTGTAACAGGGCTGTGTGGTTAAAAGGCTCCTCCTGCCTTGACATATATTTGTAGTCATCTGTTAGAGCTTTTAATTTTTGTGTTTTCCAGTTATATACCATAGCCCCTTACTCTCCCTTCAATTAGAACTTTTAATGCAATCTGAGAAGGGAGTTGGGTAGCTATCTACATAAAGATTCTGGTGGTGGTAATCAACCAGGACCAGGCCCAAGTGCAATCGCTCCCTGGCCCTAATAATCCCCACACAACAGTCTAATCTATACTATCAAATTCTCAGTGTAACAGCTTCTTTTTAATTTAATAGGCCTGTGACTTTTGGTTAGCCTGTTAATATTCTCTCTGTGTAGAGCTTTTTTTTTTTAATGATGTAGTGAGTTTTTGCCCATAAAAGTAAGATTGAATATGGTGATAGATCCCTCCTCAATGTCGTTGTCTATTTATTATCACCCCTCACCCCTCCCCCATGCACTTCTGTCGAACTAGTTTCAACATACTCTTATTATCTGGCTATACACCATGAACCTACAAAAACTATACTACACTGTTTTCCACATTGTTTACTTGTTATTCTTCAGATGGAATTATTGACACTTTACCAGCATCATATCATTGTTATTGTTGCCTGTACTAGATAACACTATCTCTAGGATGCACACCATTATACAAACAGGATTGAAGCTTTTATGTTCAGTAAGAAGGTTGGTTCAGCAGCATAGGCAGGATTATTTATAGGAGTTTACTTGGTGGCCACATCTAAACTATACCCAGATCACACCTATTTTATAATGAATTGTCTCTATCACAGTCCTCTTTTTTATTCAACAATGTTGATGTTTCTGCCACTTCGGATTTATTTTAGGATAGCTGCATTCATTTCATGTCATATCAGTATTAATCATTATGGTTTTATGACAGAGCTAGCAGGTTAGATTGCGACATGACAAATGAACTATATTAATAATTTGATTTTATTTCAGTAAAAAGAGACCACCATGAATTACATTCACCCATGGTTTACAATGATCTGCGAATATTATTAATTTCACAGGGGGGTTACCAGTAGTCCTCTAAACACCCCCTCTTCCCTACATCTCCTGGAGTTTCCATATCCAAATGTCAACTTAAGTTCAGGATGAGGCAAGACCTCCTAAACAGAGTTTAAATGCTTTAAAGAAAGCTGTGTAAGCAAAATATTTGGCTAATGCCTTTAGGGTATAAACTGAATACTGTAACTGTGTCCAAGGAGAGGTTGAAGAGAGATGTAGTATAAATGTTGGCATATCTATGAAATGAATTAAATTTCAGGATACTAAGATTATAATGGGTGAGTATATACATCAGAATAGAGTTACACTCAAGTACTAATATGTGAGACAATATATGTGTGGTGGTTTGATGAAGCACACATTATCTCTGATTCCCTCAGCAGTATATTATTCCATAAACAAACACAAGGGCACAAAATATACCATCAGACAATTTCGAGTAGCATAGTATTCAAAAGTGTATGTCCATCTTTTTATCAAAAATTATTATCGAGTTTGTTATCATTGATAAAAAAATAAATAATAAAATAAATGACACCACTACCAATGTTGAGCCAGTGGCAGGGTAAGTGTTTTATACATTGAAATGAGCACAACATTTAATCCTGTTTACTGTAGTGGATTTATTTCTGAGAGATCAAAGACATTTTTTGATTCTAATACACTCAATTATTTTTTAGCAACACAATGAATTAGAATTTGAAGTGATTGACCTTTTGACAAGCATATGATCTTCATATTGGAAACTTTATAATAGTGGATTATGCAATTTCAAACCTTATTTGAACAGTATTCATGACAGGATGCCACACACTCTAATCATGCACAAACCACACCCATATTTGTAGTCAAATGGTCATTTCTAGGGTAACTACTCTCTTGTTGTTAATTTGTATAGAGAATTGCAAATGTTTTACCAAATCATTACATGCAATGGGATAGTGACTTTAGAGAATTGGCAGATGTGTATAAGTGTTGATCATGTTACAACTATATAGCTAGTTGCTAACTCCTCTAGTATGTCTGCATGGGCCTACTTTGTTGTGTCTGGACTGGTGTAAGTGTATTTTGTGTGTATGTGTGTAACTTAATTGTATATCTCCTTTTTTTCAATTGAAACTATGATGAATAAGATAACAATAATGAAACTAATCTCAGTGGAAGAAAGCCAGTGCTCTAAAGAATTGGTTAACTGGGCACACATGTAGTTAGTAGTCACAAGTAGCTCTATACTCAAGATCAGCAGCTAATTTTCTTATCATAGGCCCCAACTATTCTTGAATCCGAAGAACAGACCTTAATCTTTAAAATGTATTGTTCTTCCTTAATTGGTCCATTGTTTGTCCTTGAAAAATCTTGCCATACATATTCACATGTAATTTCATTTGAATTAAACTTCTGCCTTGTAAACAATATAATACTCTGCTCTACTCACTTATTCACCAACTATGAAAAATGCTGCCATTAATCAATTTTCATTGATGAATGACCCAATATGTCCAAAAGATCAACTGTACTTCATAAAATTTCAATTATCACATGTGTTGTTCTGGTTTAGCTTTGTTAGGAAAGTGATGATTAATGGGTGTGATCTGTCTGTGTAGGTGCATGTCCAGCTGTGTCAAAGCATTGTGTGTTACAACCACTACTTAGCTAAAGAATATCACAAAGAAAACATAAATAACGCGTATTGTTTTGTTGTTGTTGTTTTTTCCTTCAATTTAAGCAGTTGCAGAGAGTTGTTACTATGGCACTGAAATCCCTTTACCCTGTATGCTAAATTTAAAAACTGGACCTTACTTTCAGTAGCTTCAGTGTTAGAATTCAATAAAAATAGTATAGTCTTTAGGCTCGCTCGCCATTTGTGCTCAAGCACACCACTAGTTAATTTTGTGTATCAAATGAATCTGTTGACATGTAATCATTTAAACATTTTTTTACTAGTTAAATGATTCTTCCTTTATTTTCCACACTGATTCACCTACCTAGAGTCTTCTTCCTTTGTTTTCCTCATTGATTCACCTACCTAGAGTCTTCTTCCTTTGTTTTCCACACTGATTCACCTACCTAGAGTCTTCTTCCTTTGTTTTCCACACTGATTCACCTACCTAGAGTCTTCTTCCTTTGTTTTCCTTTTTTTTTAATCAGATAATTTTTTTTATAAAAATGTGTGCACAATTTTAATAACCACATAAACATTTTCAGAAATTGCTTCACTATGACAAATAACTGATTGTTACATTTATGCTGATTTGCTATAGAAACTAATATATGTACATGTACTAGTAATTATAGTATGCACTGATTATTAAATACAGTGTATTATATTTTTACTGAATGAAATCATGTTACAGGAAAACTACAATATCATCAACACTTTCCCTGAGAAATCTTGTATTTCATAAGGCAGTAAGCCACCCGCACATGGACCAAGACAGGTGTATAGAAAGTGAAGGAAAGCGTGCAGTATAATTACTTGTACTAAAAGTACACATCAATAGATTACACCATCATTACTATAGTGATGTGCTTCAGCACAAATGGCGAGTGAGCTGGTCTGACTGAAGTTTAATTTGAATGTGAGCTGCTAATAATATTTGTTTGTTGAATGTTTTTGTTTAGTTTTTTTTGGTGCTATTCTACAACACTTTTATACACACACGCATACAAACATTCTTGCAATTACTTTTAATGCAATTTAAATAACAAAAAAACTGGAGCTCAGATAAATATTATGTCACTATTTCCCAAACAAGTAATATTTTAATTGTAGGAAGCAATATCTGATACAGCTATCAAATACATGTGTGGAGACATCGCTAACCTTTGTCTGCACCACAATGAATTAACTATATGTTACACTCTCTGCTATCCCTCACCTCACTTCATGAAGCTGTCTCTACTCACTTCCAGACTTGTGAGGGTCATGAATTTAGAGATTTGGTCAACATTACGTTGTCTAGGAGGCTGTAGATGGATTACCATTGTCCTGCACCTAGAATGATGAACTCACCAGCATAATGTAGTGACTTGCACCAAATCTCAGTACTCATTTTAACTACTACTGCAGGGGTGATGGAAGTTGTCTCAGAGTTGGAGGGTGGAGTGGGGCACCATGTACTACACAACAATTTATTTTTATGATATCAATTTTAAAATTTTATGAAACATACAACTTAATATTAATTGAATAAAGTCACATTGAAATAGAAAAGTTTCAATTAATTTGTTACTTAAAATTTTTTCTTTCATTTCTTTCTATGAATGTCTGTCAGTTCAGTGTTGTTTGCTTTGTCTCTTTGAATATGCATCAAAATGGCATCTATATAGTAGTAGTTTAACACCAGCAATCTATATATTCTATAGCTTACAAGTGCTCTAATATTGATTTGTGGTGACCAAGCGAAGTGAGCGAAACACCATTAGGGTGATCAATTTAAAATTGAGTATATATAGTATATCTCTATATTTGGCACATATTTTGTGGGCTCGTATTTCTCTGAACAATACGGCTTTTTAGTTAGCTTTGAGTTAGTTCTGATCTAAAGGACCAAGTAATTCTTACTTTGTCTTAGAATTATAGCTGTATGACTATTTCAAGTCACAAAAACTGCAGCTGGTGGTTGCTAAGGTATTTAAGCCCTTTACCAGACATACTTTACAAGCTTGATAATTATAGTAGTAGTTGATTGACCATTCAGCTGATAGTTAGGGATAAAGCCCCCCCCCCCCCACCACCACAACAATTATTAAAGTGAGGACTAAGCCCCCCCCCCCATATTTTTAAACCAATTATGTGTTGGCTGGCAAAAAAATAATAATTGCCCTCAGTACATTCATGCTCATTCCCAATTAATGAAGCCCAATTTTATTTGATAGCGTCTAAATGGCATGAATTATGTAGCCCAAAACATGGTATTCACATGACATGCTACCTATAGTGCAAATTTTGTTTCATTTCACTTTGATAATTCCTATTAGTTACATAAGCCACTGTTGAAGGATCTGTTCAGCTTCAAAGCATATAATAATTACCTACAATTAAGTTTGGCAAAAAAATGTTCAAATATCTGCTATTCTCTGTGTGTCCAAAGAGCTTAACGATTAATTGTACTTGATTTCTATAGCTACAGAATATTTTAAGAAACATAACTACTTTGGCAGTTTCTAAGTTTGATAAATCTTATATTACATTATAATAACATTAATTGTTTTTAGTTTGCATCAGCCCTGCACATTTATAGAGCTAGTTAATCTTCTGTTGACTGAGTGCTTGTTGTCAAGAGCCTCTGGCAATTTATATAGTAAGAAAGGCTTAATTCAAATAGCCACTGCTGTAGCTAGCATTACTAGGAAGGACTAAGATAAGTAAGCAATTCTGTAAAAATTCCAAATAAACTTTTTTTTGTCTTTTGTAGCTGAGTGCTTTTTGTCAAGAGTTAGGCCACAGCAGGGAATTTTCCTGTTTCTCATCCAGGAAAAATTATACGTTCAATGAGCATGGGAACTACGATTACAAAATACCGATCAGAATCTTAACAGGAAGAACAGTGGGATGTGTAGAAAGTAAAGTTTGAACTGTAGTAGATTTCATCCAATTAGCTCATTTCGTTTGTAAAGATAGATTTATAAAATTGTAGTAGTGAGGTAAGAGGTAGCCCAGTGGGATCTTCACGTGTGTGTGTGTGAATGGATGGCAATGTAACTAGTAAGTATTATTGCATTTGATTGTTGAGCACTTGTCCCTGGCATGAACTCTACTAATTTTGTATGTTTGCTTGTGCTTGCTCACTTATTATTATTAGCTATTTTGTAGAAACTGGGAAATTGAGGTTTGATGATCAAAATTAACAAGACATGCCTCATCTGACTGATAATACTAAAGAGTTAGAGAAGTATTATCTAAGTATCAAGAATGCACTCCGCAACATCATTTTTGTTGACTATAGTTTTATTCAAGGTTTCAACCTTGCCTGTTGAAATTCCTTAACATTTTGGGAAATAGAAGCTTTGTTCTTTATTGTTGTTCATGTTCAGCAAACACGTCCAATGATTACACGAACAAACTTTTTCATATTTTTAAGTAACACTTTAAACGTACTTTATGTGATAAAAAACAAAAAAACGTAAGGTCAACTGATGTAATGATTCATGAGTCTTATCGTTGATTACCATAATTACCTTTGCTTAAACAGCATAATATTTGTAATAATTCAGTCATGATTCATGCCTTGATAAATTGGGCATGACTATCATAACTCAAGTTTTATGAAAAGTTTTTTTTTTGCACAATATTATCATAGTATATCAGAATACAGTAAGGACTTTCTTTGGTGATTGACTATAAACTGTTATTTTCTCAGATAATTGCTTGCTATACGTATTTATACTGCAGTTATCTTTGTATTATCTTTCTTTGTATTCATTTGAAATAACTTTTCCTCTGAGTTAAACATATTAGATTAAATTTCAAAACTACTACACATTTGTGACTGAAAACACTTTTTGAGCAATTCAATCAGTATAAAATTCATTTCAACAAATTTAACAGAATAACAAACTCAACTTTGTATATGTGTGTTAACAACAGTGTGCTCTATGATGTTACAGGCTTGGATTATAGCACTTTGTACAGACTCGCACCTTTTTGCCATAACTGCGTAGATACTGCTTGTTGACAGAGCAGCACCGTCCACAGACAAGCTGGACAAAAGTATAATTATATAACAAGATAATCACAAAAAAACAAATTATAATTGTCACCTATACCACCCCTGAAAGCTGAAAAGCAGCTGCTTAAATAAAATGCTGGTTGTTCAGTGCAGGCTAGGCAATACTTCTAATTTTCAATTAAAATATTAACCTAGAAGGTTAGCTGCAAAGTCAAGAGACAGTTCTGAAGTGTCTTAAGAATTAATGCTGATTGTACTGGAACAGAGTGAAACTTATAACTAGAACAAACTGTACTGAATACTTCCAGAGCTGGACTGCTAGAAGACAGTAGAGTCATGTTTTAGCTAATAAAGGCTAGGTATTTTACTGCTGAATCAGTGTAACAAAGTTCAAGCTCATTGCTATAAAAAAAACTTGCCTATTGTTACAGCCAAAATTATGCTGGCGTATTACTTTCATGTAGCTATAGCAATGATCTGCTAAAATCTGATAAGTTTATTGGCGAGCGAGCGTAGCGAGCGAGACACTTACAGGGGTAAAAATGAAAAAATCGGGGATGTTTATTGGCGAGCGAGCGTAGCGAGCGAGACACTCTCAGGGGTAACACAATCGAGATTTCGCTATATTTATTTATTTATCTGTTTATGGGGTACGTGAGACCTCTGTTTTCGCCCGCGCTTCTAATTACGT
>WLWI01004990.1_pt1 | contig 11120 bp, 9 predicted proteins | sample 6701501 | NCBI WGS metagenome assembly WLWI01 (sample SAMN12718690, study PRJNA515312) | sponge metagenome | isolation source: marine sponge | host: Mycale hentscheli | place: New Zealand: South Island, Marlborough, Capsize Point | collected 2014-11-01
TGGCTGTAGACACGTGTGATGGGAGGGTAGCATAGGTGTGGCTGTAGACACGTGTGATGGGAGGGTAGCATAGGTGTGGCTGTAGACACATGTGATGGGAGGGTAGCATAGGTGTGGCTGTAGACACATGTGATGGGAGGGTAGCATAGGTGTGGCTGTAGACACGTGTGATGGGAGGGTAGCATAGGTGTGGCTGTAGACACGTGTGATGGGAGGGTAGCATAGGTGTGGCTGTAGACACGTGTGATGGGAGGGTAGCATAGGTGTGGCTGTAGACACATGTCTACAGGTGTGTGATGATTGTCTTGGTTTTTCTGTTCCAAGTTTGATTTGCTCCAAGTCATATCAATGCTTATGCGACTGCCGGCCATATTGAATGTCCTGCCAAGACCACAGGACTTGGGGGCATCATTTCTGGGAACCCCTTTCTTATAATTGCTCTGCCAACAGTCTGTCATTTGAAGTTTCTTTATGGTATCTTGCCTGATACTGAGGGGGGGGGGGGAGCACTGGAATTCTTCTCCCTAAGCGCTGATTTTCCCCTCCTCTTCAACAGACTTGTCCTTCCAAGGAAAATATCCCCCCCCCCACAAATTAAGCTTCCTCACTATATATATTTTCCCCCTGCATGTGTGCAGCTTATATGTAAATTACATATACGTAGCAATAGATGTATGCAGCATATATATGCAGCATGCATGCTATATAAGTGCACACTGCTCGCTTCTGCTGCACGTCAAAATTTTTGCTTGCAGCACACATTCTGCATGTCCGCAATGTGTGTGTGGCATGCGTGCAGTTTACGCAAGTGTCAGACCAGAGCTAATATGAGTCCAACACGTGCAGTATTTCTGTAAGGGATAGGGGAAATTAGTTGTAGACTTGAAAAGAGCGGAAAATGTTTTCTATAGTTGTTGAATGCTCAGGTTTTGCTGAATGGTACGGTGAAGGGGTCTGTAGTATATATAGCCTCATCCTCTAACTATAACTAGTATTCTTCCCCTCATTATCTTTTAGGTAAGTTTTACAAGTAAGTTTCTAAGTAATCCATAAAACAAAAACATCAAAAAAGACACACCGAATATGGCTTAAGCTCACTCTTTCCTTGTAGTTGCTATGACATTGAATATTGAATAACCTTTACTACAGTAGTCATAACCATGCAACCTGTTGTAAATGGGGATTGTGAATCACTCATTGCCAGGAATATCCTCTGTGAGTTTCTGGAGGCAGCTGGTGTTCCCTGCTGGAGGTAGCTGGTGTTCAGGTGCTGGAGGTAGCTGGTGTTCCTGTGCTGTGCTGGAGGTAGCTGGTGTTCCTGTGCTGTGCTGGAGGCAGCTGGTGTTCCTGTGCTGGAGGCAGCTGGTGTTCCTGCTGGAGGTAGCTGGTGTTCCTGTGCTGGAGGCAGCTGGTGTTCCTGCTGGAGGTAGCTGGTGTTCCTGTGTTGGAGGCAGCTGGTGTTCCTGTGTTGGAGGCAGCTAGTGTTCCTGTGCTGGAGGTAGCTGGTGTTCTTGTGCTGGAGGCAGCTGGTGTTCCTGTGCTGGAGGCAGCTAGTGTTCCTGTACTGGAGGCAGCTGGTGTTCCTGTGCTGGAGGTAGCTGGTGTTCCTGTGCTGGAGGCAGCTAGTGTTCCTGTACTGGAGGTAGCTGGTGTTCCTGTGCTGGGGGTAGCTGGTGCTAGTAACAATTTGTGCAGTTACTTTTAAGTTCATGCATTCAGTTTCAATTATGAACTGTGAGCTATGGAACCCCACTGTCCCATGGGACCGTGAGATGGGATGCACAGTAGGACACATTTGTAAAAAGGACAGGTGGACATCCCATGGAATGTCCCATGGGACTGTGGGATGGGATGGACAATTTTTCGGCATTTCTGGGCACCTATGTATGAGCTAAGGAAGATATTAGTGGCAAATGAAGGATGTTACATGATGATCTTTACCATATAGCGCTAAATGTGATCTTTACCTGCAAAAATGTGTTAAAAGAGGTCTTAACAGGCAGTATGTTAACCCAATGGTGAGCTCCTCTTTAATTCCATTTTTAATTTCTGATATTGAGTTATGGGTACCCTGAGTTCGAACAGTGTGCTTCCCAAGGAGCAGAAAAGATTAAGAGCGTCTTAGCAGATATTTGAAGCTGCTCTGATAGCCTTATATTCACTGTCGTACCAATTATTTTGTAAGATTCTTTTTAGTTGTATTATTATATATTAAACTCTCTCACTATTTGTTCCAATACACACCACTTGTGATAATGTTATTCTGTGTGTGTAGCCGCCAGCAGTTCAGTGATGTGTACCTGGTCACTAACGCAGACAAGTAAGCACCCATGAGTGAGTGAGGCTCTGCTCCAGTATATGGTTAATTAACTGCACTAGTTCTGCTCTCTCTGAGACAGTTGTATTTTTTAAAGTAGTGTCGATAATATCAGACTGGGTGATCAAGTATTCTTTCTATTTGAGTGAGTTAATTAGCGCTGAATAATCTGGCAATTTTCTGCCGACAGCATAACAGATACAATAATGATTCATATAGTGACAAATATGGAACAGAATGACACAGCTGGAACTGTGTCTAATAGAGAAACCCAATCCAATTATGTGGCATTTTTGAGTATTGAAATCTTTAGTATAATTACACATTTATTGTTTACACATTACACAGTACACATGACTCATTCTAGTGTTCAATGAAAGGATTTGCAGAAAAACAAATAAAAAGTTGCATTATTCTAGTATGAGAGTGATAATGACGTGTGGGTGGTGGTGCGTGTGTATCATTGATGGCTATCGTGTTGTTTCTGAAGGTACAAACATTACGAGCGCTGGGCCAGTGCACACGAGTTTCCTCTCCAGAATATCATCAATGATGGTTCCACAACGTACGAGAACAGGTTTGCTGCTCACCAATTAGAATATTGTTATGTTGTTGGAATCTCACTGGTACAGTCTCCTCCCATGATAGAGTTTGAGCTGGGAAACATACAGTGTAGTTAATTAAGTATCTTCTAGTACTGTACAGTTAAATGCAGCTGTCTATTGTTTGTTCGAGTATTATTTAACATTTGTCATTCATTATTTAAAGTCTTGTTACCTTCTATGTGTGTAGTCTGGGAGGTATTGCTGATGTAGATCTGGCTCTTAGAAGTAGGAACATCAAAGACGACGTGATGGTGGTAGGTGTATGGGAGTGTGTGTTACTATGTGATGGTGTTTGTGGTGATGGGGTGCTTCGTGCGTGTGTGTGTAGGCTCATGTGATAATGATGTGTGAGTATATAACAATTTCTTGTGGATGCTACGTGTGATAGTTTAATATTGCAAAACATCTTGTTGCTGTTCCTCCTCTTGGTTATTATAAGTGTAGACAGGATTTGCTTGAACGTACTCCCTACAGAACTTGATGTATCCATCTCTGCTACATTGAATGGTTTTGTGGTAAGTATCATCAGATGAGAATACTACGATACCAGCTTTCAGCTCAGGGTCGAGCAGCTGCACTTTGTTGACTGGCCCAAACTGCCCAAAGCGACTCTTCAATTTGTGTTCATCGAGTGCATCCTCAGGGAGGTCTGAAATCACCAGGAACTGTACCTGGCCTCTGATTCTCACTTCTTCCTCCAGCTTATTCAACCTGGCATCTGCCATTTCTAAATGTCTTGCCATGTCCTTCTGCAGATGCCTCTCCATGTGTTTGCGGAATATGATTTTATCGCAGCCGCTACTCTGATACTTGCACTGTAATGGAGTCCACAGACACTCCTCCAAATGTCTGTCTAGCTCCCAGGTTTGCATGGGTCTGGAGCACTGTATGTTGGGACAGATATCTGGGCATTTCTGACATTGCTTATAGTGGTCTGACCTGAGGTGCCAAGAAAATATCTCTTTACAATACTCGCATTGTACGGTGCGATGGCTGCATTGCTTCAAGTGATCTTCCGTGTCCATGCGTCGAACATATTTAGTGCAATAGTGGCACTTGACTGGAAGATATTGGCAAGTCATGTGATGGTCACGTGTCATGGAGAAGTCAAAGTGATCGCTCAGTTTGTGGAGCTCACCTGTCCACTGGCATCCATCTCTCCTCAGCCAGCAGTAAACCATCCTGTGGCGTATCAGTCGCTCAAGTTGTCTGTCGTGGTAACACTGCGATAAGAAAGTGTTGCATAAGGGACACTTGGAGGAACGCACTGATCGAATGCACTTCAAGCAAAACCTGTTACCACAGCAAGTAAGCATTTGGGGCTCCTTCATGATCTGCAGACATATGGGACATTTGTGCTGGACTTCTTCTGGAAAAGGGTCCACTAGGATGTATTCGTTATCCTCAATAGCTGATGCAGTATCATGAGCAAGCGTTTCAAGTTCATCGGGTGATCGCTTTCTAGATGGTGGCACTTTACAAGTAGCCATCATAGCCATGACTAAAGAATGGAGTAATTCTGTCCTTTTGTAGTGCACTGTGGAGTAGCTTGTACAATGAGTCAGCTTTTTCCTTGTGTGATCCCTTTATATGGTATCTATGTGTGTGTCTCCCTGGTAATCCCTTTATTGTAACAGATATTTATTTAGAAATCCGAGTCACGCTGACTTTAGTAATATGATCTTATTCTGAGTGCATTTCTCTTGATTATGACTCCGTATGCTTGGTGGTGGGTGGGTGTGGTTAGTTGCTGTCATAGTTCGTTGCCAACTAGCATTAACTTTAAGATGTAATGCATGTTTATTGACATGAGCTCACTTAACCAAGCTGGCCTTGTATATTAAGAAGTGTTGCTATGTACAAAAATGTATCTCTATATTTTGCTGCAACTGTATTAAAGTGTTTGGACTAAGACTAATTATTAAACAGCCAAAATATTATTATTACAGGTGTTTGTATTATTAAGGGTATTCAGTGAAAATATTGGGTGTGTTATATACACATATGATACATGTTTTAGTAGTGTGGAAAGTTTATTTTTTATTTTATTTTATTATTATTATTTTTTTAAATTTATTTACCTCCCTAATACACTTCCTGGATAGTTCAACTTTTTTGAGTTGGTGCATGGTAGAATATTTCAACCCTTTACCAGATAAAATTGTGACAAAACAAGGGATGTTGTAAGACCAATTTGCTGTGATAACGAGCTAATTAAGAAGGACTAAGTGAATATCTATCATTTAAAAATAATGGAGGCAGGAACTACTATCATTTATAAAAATGGAGGTAGAAGATATGTTTGTGTATATAAGCTCCAAGTCAGTAATTAGTTTCTGGTCCTTTCCCTTGATCAATTGACACGCGGGCGGGCGGTGATTAGGACTTCAGGACTATTTCTAGAACTACATAGTAATTAGCTTTTTATAAGCATGATATTCCAGGGTGATACTGTACGGGTGTCAGATACCACAGAAACGTTGACTAGAGCCATGCCAGGAAAAAGACTAGTCACAAGAGCTCAAGGGAAAGATGAAAAACAAAAACACTGACAAGCGAATTGCAACGTATGCAAAAAAAAAATAGTGAAAATTATTGCAGGAAGTGTGTCATCACGTAATTTTTGCAATGTCAGCAAAGTCGTCAAAATTAGGAGGTTGTGTATTTCCAAGAGGGCCGATGGACCAGAAGCTAATGATTGACTTGGAGTGGCTTAATGATATGGCTCGCTAATTTATTTTCACTAGCCAGTGAAAATAAAGCCTGAAAGTGAAATATCTAGCCATATCACTCTGACAAGTGTAATAAGTGGTTTATTCCATACTAGATATCTTCACTACTGTAGTTAGTACTAGAGGAAGGGTAACTCACAGCCTAAAGTTGGTTGTAGGGGCTACCCACACCCCCAGCTGATATTTTAGCAGCTGCTCTAACCCTGTTGAGCAGGGTACACCAGAGGAAAGTAGCTGTAAAACTGAGAAAATTAAAAAGTTTGGCTGGTTGCTACATATAACTACAGGGGTAATGAGCTTGCGTATAGCGTGAAATAAGTGAAATATCATTGTGAAGATATCTAGGATGGAGTAAATAAAAATTAAAATATATATATATATATGTATATATATAATTATATTATATTAGACATACATATATGGAAATTTCATATAATACATTTGAGTGTGTCTCCCTTTCTGCTGCCTATACTTTATTTTATTCAAATTAGTGATGAATTATTTTTCTTGAATTTGATTGAAACGGAAACAAAAGTTAGTGACAACAAAATATGATAAAGGTAAGCAAGAGAAATGTTTAGAGCAGTCATTGAGCACACCAATGAGCAGTAATTAACGAGACATGCTTGAATGATATGAAATGATTTGACTCAAGAATGACCGACTCAACTCATAGTTAACTTATGTACACTGGATTAGCACGCACGTATTCCTTACACAGCTTGATGCTTCCTTCTTTGCTAGCTTCGAGGACAGTCTCATAAGATTCTTCACAGATAAACTCAACTATGGCAGCATTCCTTTCCTCCAGTATCTCCACGTCTTCTATTGGCCCAAACATCCCAAACCGACTCTTCACCTTTTGTTCATCAAGAGCTTCATCAGGCAGGTCTGAAATCACCAGGAAGCTAATCTCCCCTTTGTTTTGATTGGATTCCTTTAGCCTCTCAAGCTTTTGTGTGACCAGCTCTAGATGTCGTGCCATGTTTTGGTTGAGGTGTGTCTCCATGTCTTTGCGTGGTATCTTGAAAGTACATCCGGCATCCTCATATTTACACGCCAGAGGAGTCCACGGGCACAGACTCAAGTGGTTGGCTAACTCGTAATGTCTCATGGCCTCAGAACATTCAAGGTTGGGGCAGATAGCTGGATGCTGTGAGCACGCTCTGTGATGAGCTTTCAGCTGGTTGTGTTTGAGTTTTTTACCACAGAACGTGCAAGAAGAGGGACGTTCGTTGCACTGAGGTTCGTGGGTGTTCTTATCTCTCCTGCTCATGTACTCATGGCAGTGTTGGCACTGAACGGGCAAGAACGGACAAGTGTCTGTATTCTTCTTCCCTTCCAAGTCAAGGTGATCAGTTAGTCTGCACAGCTCCCCTGTCCAGCTGCAACCTTCTTTCTTCAACAAACAGGAAACCCTTCTTTGATTTATCTGCCTCTCCAGCTTCTTGTCTGGGAAGAACTGTATCCCTTTGAGGTTGCATAGCGGGCATTTCTTGGACAACATTGAGTCCAGGCACTTCAAGCAGAATCGATTTCCACAGCACTGGACAATTTGAGGGCTTTGGAGTATCTCCAAGCAAATAGGACATTCGTACTGCACTTCTGAGGGGAAAGGCTCCACAAACTGGATCTGGCGAGATTTGGAATCAAGTTGAACCTGAGTGGCAAGCTCTTTTAGTTTCTTGGTAGTCAGTAGTCCTGTAGGAGGAGGAGACGATGGGGTAGGACAGCAAACTGAAGTAGCCATTTCTAATGGCAGGATCTGAGATATTGCCCAAGCAAGCTTCAAGTCTAGCTATGGTAGATTTGTTAGGTTGGGTTCCCTTCTGTGTTCGTAAATGCTTGTTTTATCTATTGTACAGGGGAGAGTACCTGGGAAATTCCCAGATCAGTCAAGGGTAAGCCCCTGTTACTTGTCTAGGGTAAACCCCCTAGGTGGCACTACATTGTAATATTGTGTCTTGAATAGTATGAAGCATAAGAAGTATTGAGGGGTCAGAGTGGCAGTTTGTGTGTCTCTGCAGTGGAGTGAAGGTACAAAGTTCCAACTCTGCATAAAATCAGAGGAGTAAGAAGCCAATCAAATTGGTGCAGCCATTATAACCACACCCACATAACCACACCCACTCGTTCATTAAATTAACAAATTTGATTAATATAAGTTAAGATTTTTAGTCTACGCTCTTGAGTTTCCTACAAATTCAAATGCCACTGCAATCACACCAAGCAATTCAGCACAAGCCATTTTTATATTACAAAGCAAATTCTTTTTAAAAACAATCATTTCAAATAAATAATATGTTAAATTATAATTCTATTATGTAGAGCGTATATTATAGCAAACAACACAACAAAAACAAAACTTTAAAAAACTGAATCCACCATAATTAGAACTTGCAAATGCCTGCCTTTTGTGACAGTCGGTAAATTAGCTATGAAGTCTATTCAACCTCTTGATTTCAACCACGAGATCTGGTAACCGGTAGAAAATTAATAGACATGCCCCTTTTTAATATTGGTGCGGCCATAGCCACACCCATTCCGACGCCCCTGTAAATTGACTAGTGCTCTCTATTGGGTGCACTCTGTTGGATGTACTTTACCAGATCACCTCATGAGTATTGGAATGAAATAGCCAACACTTATATCTAATGGCAGTATCTGAGAAGATGGCAGGCAAGCTTCTTAAGTGTAGCTATGGTAGGCTCGTGTTGTGTGTTTGGGACCCTTCAGTGCTTCCTTGTGTACATGGGGGAGCACCTGGGGACTTCCCTAGGATCAATGATTTGCTCCAAAGGATACAGGATACAATCAAATTTCTAAATGCTTAAAGGGAGGTGTGAGGGAGCTTATACATATGCTGGCCAGCTTGTGACTAGAGACAATAATAGAAATGTGGGAAGAGCCAGTACTGTGTAGTTAGCTTTTGATATAAGGTAGTGTTTCATACAGAGGGGGGAGGGGGAGCCCTGGGATCTCCCCCCCCCCCCCCCCCCCAAACTCATTTCTTAACACAAACTTATATAATAGAATAATATACCAATTACAGTCTAATGCGCCTATTTTTTTCTTTAAAAATGTCCAGAATTTCATTAAAATTAACTTCACTTTAAGTCTGGGCCTTCAATGGCAATTCTCATAAGGTGAGTCAAGTTTTCATCAGACAAGCGATTCCTTAGCCTAGTCTTTATCATCTTCATGTGACTAAAATAAAAATGAAACCACAATGCTGTTAGCACCATTTCTGGGGGTGACCTGCAAAAAAGTATACTCTCCCATCCCAGTTAACCCACACACAACATCTCCCCCCCCCCCCCCCCCCCCCCCCCCCAAACCCCCCCCCCCCCCCCCCCCCCCCAACCTGAAAATCCTGTATGAAACCCTGTAAGGTCTACAAGCAGAAATGAAACGTTGAATTAAGTTGTTGTGCTCATTACTTAGTTTGCAAATATTTTACATGCCATATGTAGTTGTAATGGTATGAAACTATTTCAACAGTCTTAAAGGTGCATACTTACACCTGGTGTGCTACAAGAAAGAAAGTACCAACAGTCTTAAAGGTGCATACTTACACCTGGTGTGCTACAAGAAAGAAAATACCAACAGTCTTAAAGGTGCATACTTACACCTGGTGTGCTACAAGAAAGAAAATACCAACAGTCTTAAAGGTGCATACTTACACCTGGTGTGCTACAAGAAAGAAAGTACCGACTTATTCTCCTCTAACTGTCCCCAAATATAGCCATTATTAGCCGATGTATTGACAGAAGTGAAGAACATATCAACATGTACTCATTCCTTCTCAAGCTTCAAGATGACTTCATCGTGCAAATGAGCACCATGGCCTATCAGAAAAAGGCTGAGGAATTGACTTCAAGATATTATATGTACTTAAAATGGCCAGGAAAATAAAACTGGTAGGAATCATCGACACAACAATTCAGGAATTGTTGGAGCGGCTTGTCATGATAGGTAAAGGTTGCCAAATCCGTCACCTGGGAAATATGAACTGTACTACTTACACATACTCACGTGGACTATCAAAATGAACATGATCACATGATTATTTTATCCTATGATCACTTGATTATTTTATCCTGTTTCACATGTTTACAAAAGAACAAACAACTGACTAATAGCTAATATGACTTGCTGGCGACTGCTCGCTGAATTATTCATTCAATGACAGCATTTTAAAAAAGCTGTTTTCTGGTTGCAACAATTCATTAGGTTCCGTTCTGTCAGTCGGTATGTGAGTAGTGGACGTATCAAAGCAGCAAGTGCTGCACTGTTTATTTGACAGGCTGGTATTGTGTGTGCTCACTGTTATAGCTTTAAGGTAATTTAAAATAAATATGTGCATTTTGTATTTGTGTGTGTGTGTGTGTGTGTGTGTGTGTAGGTTGCTGGGGACATGCTATTTAGTCATAATTTTGATATTGGACAAGTGATAGATTACTTCAAGTTGAAGGTGAGTTTTATTCTGCTGTAGGTAAGGTAATGGTTGAATTGAAGTGTAATAATGAGGTCACAGCTACAACATATAATACTTATTGCACGAGTCAGCATACGATATGGATATATATTTCAAGAGCACGCGTAAATACTTGCATGAGGCAAAGGCAAGTGAAAATACAAGCATGACAAGTGAAATGTCATTCCAATATTGTATGATGATGTAATTGTTTATTGTACATTGGATATTTTCTGAAACAGTAAAACATTTATACTTTATAGCCTCGTCGTTCAGAGGTGCATAACTCCGCCATGCATCTAAATACAGCTGTCCAGAACTATGCACAGGCACGTTGGAGCATTCAATAAGCAGCTATCAATATGGGAGAATGTTGAACGCTCGCGTGAAGAAATACTCAAGGAAAAATATCCAATATGCAAGATATATATTATATATATATATATATAATAAAGTAAGGAGCTGTAATGCTCGCTCACACATGCAACATCTGATCTAAAAGATTTGTTTCTTGGACAATTCTGAAAAGGCTAGAAAGCATTAAATTGCCATAAGGTCAACATGTCTTCTTACACATTGCTGAGATCTCCACGTGTCTGGTAAAGATGGATTGCTAGTACAGACAGTGTTGACTAGAGACTGACTTCAGATTCTATTCATGTCATCAAATAAAGCATGTGTGCTTTTCAATGGATACCAGTTTTAACTTATTTTGTTTATGTGGCAACTATATATTTTGGACACTTTGTTTACTTCATTGAGTGGGCAAATATTCTCCAAGATACAGGATAGAGTGAACTCTAGTGTTGGAAGATACAGGATAGAGTGAGCTCTAGTGTTGGAAGATACAGGATAGAGTAAACTCTAGTGTTGGAAGATACAGGATAGAGTGAGCTCTAGTGTTGGAAGATACAGGATAGAGTGAGCTCTAGTGTTGGAAGATACAGGATAGAGTGAGCTCTAGTGTTGGAAGATACAGGATAGAGTGA
>WLWI01004991.1_pt1 | contig 11120 bp, 4 predicted proteins | sample 6701501 | NCBI WGS metagenome assembly WLWI01 (sample SAMN12718690, study PRJNA515312) | sponge metagenome | isolation source: marine sponge | host: Mycale hentscheli | place: New Zealand: South Island, Marlborough, Capsize Point | collected 2014-11-01
AGGGCTGGTCCCATATAGGTGGATATGAGAGAGTAGTAGTAGCAGCAACTATGGTATAAAACAGTTATGCCATGGCAACATCGGGGTTATGGAATATCACCGCCCTTATCCCTCGGGCTTCGCCCTCTGGATCGGGAGGTTATATTCCATAACCCCTCGTTGGCCATGGCATAACTATTACTTATACCATAGTAATTATGACACGCACTGTGATTCTTATGACAACATGAAGGAACTTATTTTATCATCCTTTGGTTATGGCATCCATGACTGCTTAGATGCTTTAGTACCTAAATTTAGTTGTCAGCGTCACATGACATCATCTCAGTTTACTTCTATCCCATAGGTGGTATACTATTTACAAATATCTTCCATTTATGTCTGAATTTAGCCATAAACAACTTGATATTATCTCTAAGGTGACAGTTCTGGCTAGTCTATCCAGAGATTGACGCACCTTTGTATACAAGTAACCCCTTAATTCTGTGACTGACCTAGTCAAAGTGTTCACTGCTTATTTTAACAAGCCCTCATACTCTGACAACAGGAGTAAATATTATTTATCTGACAAATATCCTCCTAGACAATTTAGACGTCCTGCTTTCTCCTCCAACCCTTCTCAATCTGCTCACCCCCACAACCCTAGACATTTTCCCGACCAGCTAGGGCATTATGCCAATGAATGTCCTGAAGGCCCCAAGTCTATTATTAATAGGTCTACTGACTCCCGGAGACCTACACCGACTCCGAGAACTAATATACCTTCTAAAAGGATGCTGATAAAACGTGCACTTAGCTGTTCCTAGCATGCAAGATGAGTCTCTCATGGTTCTTATATCTAGTAACTACCAAAATTTTGTTGATGGTGAATTCTTTGAATCTGAGTTCTATGTCCAAGGAACCTTGAATGGTTTCTCACAAGAAATGCTTTTGGATTCTGTAATTTCATCAGGGAGAATGATCGTCCTGAATTCTATAAAAAGGTTCAAGGAGTGGAACAAAATCCAATTAGTATCCCAGTGTATAGATTTATTATTGAAACACCTTAGTCCTCAGTTGAATGCATGTTTGGTGCTTTCCCAACTCTCCCTAAAGGAACTGTACTACTTGGGTCTAACTTGGGTGATCTCTTCCTCCAGTTATTTGACTTTGCCCACTAATGTGTTTGCTACAACAAGAATTAGAGCACGTGAAGAAGCTGAGTATGAAAAACAGAATAAAGTGATGCAAACTATTGAAGGTGCTAAACCGATTTCATTGGAAACTATTGTAGACAATACTCCCCACTTGGAAGATTGCATGGACATTGATTTGTCCAATTTTTGTAATGGAGATGCCTCCAGTGCTGAAGCCGAGGTTGACGATTATGATGTATGTGTCGACGACTTTTCAATCTCTTCTTCCTCTAATTGTTTTGATAATCTACTGAACAGTAAATCCCTTGTGTCTTTACTCTCTGTTAATTTTGACGGTTTGACAAAGATGGAATTTGTGCATATGCAGAATGATGATGACTCTTTAACTCAACTGTGGGTATGGCCTCGACATGGTCAAAAGAATGTTTTTTGTTTTAGATGGAGTGTTGTTGTGCCTGACCTCAACTATGGGTCGTATATCACATGCCATTGTTGTCCCCAGGCCCGGAAACAGGTACTAACTTTGGCCCATGAAGGTCAACTCTGTACATGTGTTTTTACATCAGCATTAAGACTGGGCCATGTGAAGTGTGAATTAATCAAAGTACGAGTAGTTGATATGCCAAAATGGCTGGGTCAGACCTGTTTGAAATGCAATAAGGATCATGTACCCAAGGCCCCCCTTTGCAAACCAGAAATTTTGGTAGAGAGATTTGAAAAGCTGGCGTTAGATGTTGTAGGACCTCTTCCAAGTCAAAGCAAGGATATCGATTCCTGCAGTTATGGACCTTTCATCGGGATTTCCATTTGCCTTGCCAGTGAGAGGGTATACTGCCAATGAAGCAGCCCAAAACTTGATTACTGTCATATCTATATTAGGCCCTCCTAAGTGTATTTTAACAGACCAAGGTTCTAATTTCCTCTCTCTAGTTCTTTCTGAGTTGTATGCTAGATTTGCCATCACACGCATCAGTACATCCCCCCCTTAAAGCTGTTTTACGCAAAACCATTTCTTCACAAAAAGATTGGCCTTCAGTGATTGATGTTATATACTGTACTTTCTATGAAGTCTTCCTCACACAAGGCACGGTCTAACCCCATATGAAGTTACATTTGCCAAACCCACCCCTCATATTCTGGCACATCTAAAATCAATATGGTTGAATTGCAGTACTGAAAATGTTAACGTACTAAAGTTTATCTCTGAACTTGACGAATCTGTTACGATGTCTCTGCATGCTTTGAAGTCTTGTCTGGCTAATGAAACAGTCAAAAAGAGAGCTGAAAAAGAAATGACCATTTTAAGAAGTTTTGAAGTGAACCAAGAAGTGATAAAACGTATCCCTGGGCTACATGCTTGCTTGGAAGCATCGTGCCATGGACCTTTTGTCATAACTGAGAAAGTTCCTGATGTAAACTAAAATTATCCCAAAAGACAAGCCTAAAACCAAAGACAGTCCATGTCAACCTCCTCAAAAAAATTCAAAAGCCTCTGTCTGCTCTACCTGTCCTTCTTGTCACAGAAGACGATAATGATCATCTTCCAACCGATATTGACAGAACTTCTCCCATTGAGCTTGATACAGTTCAGAAACAGCAACTAGATGACGTCTTATCATTCTTTTCTGACGTGTTTTCTGATTTACCTGGGTCGACCACATTAGCTTCACGTAACCTGTAAAACGCCTATATGGTCTCCTTCCTAACCCAATTCTAATTAAAGTGGAAGAACAATTCGACAGGAACTTAACAATTTGCTTGAGCTTGGCATCATAGAGCCCTCTCTGTCCAAATGGTCCAGTCCCCCAATACCCATCAAAAAGAAAGATGATGGATTACACATAGTAATCGATTTTCGCAAGATTAATGAGGTACAACCCTTTTTTATGCCAACAGTAGACTCAATCATAAGTCATGTGGGTGATTCAAAGTTTTTATCAAAACTAGATTTATTGAAAGGCTTTCACCAGGTTCCTTTGGAAGAGTCCTCAAAGAAGTACACAGCGTTTTCTTGTCCCTATGGCAAATTTCAATACCAAAGAATGCTCTTTGGGCTCAAAAATGCTCCAGCAACATTTCAGCTGGTCGTGTAGTGTGTGTTGAAAGGGCTGGAAGCATATATGCATTGAGTTACATAGATGGTGCTATCATTTTTTCTCAGTCCTTTTCAGATCACTTGCAGCACGTTAAACATGTCCTCACAAGATTTCAATCTAGCAGATTGACTGGAAAAGCTACTAAATACCGATGGTGTTACTATTCTTTTGAATTTTTGGGTTTCATGGTTGGAGAAGGTAGACTTTCTATTCCTCAATCTAGAATTCATTCTCTCGCCTCTTACTCACTCCCCAAAACCATTACTCAGTTACGCTCCTTTCTTGGACTCGTCAATTACTATTCTCGTTTTGTACCCAGCCTGTGTAGTTATACCTCTATGTTAACACCTCATATTACAAAAAACGTCTCCTCAACATGTACTTTGGAATGCCGACATGACGCAGTCATTTAGCAATATTATATCTGTCTTTGCAACCATTCAATGTTAGTTATTCCCACTTTGTCAGTTGTGTTTTCTGTGTTCACCGATGCCTCTTTGTAGGGAGTGGGAGGTGTCCCGTGTGTTTCCAGGGATAAAGAATGGCACCCTTGTGTGTATTATTCACGTCAGCTTCAGCCCCGAGAACGAAAGTACTCATCAAAATCCAAAGTTTGCTGAAGTGATGGCTGACTAGAAGATCGTTGACTGCTCTGTCCAGCTTTAGAAGCAGATCTTGTGTTCTGTATGTCAGCGTACTGTCTTGGATGTTTGCATTTTAACTGAGAAAATAAGTTAGAAGTGTTTCCAAACTTAACTGCAATGGAAGCTTCGCATATGCGGCAAATTGGAGAAGTCTCATCTATTGATCCATCCTCCAGAGGTTTAAATCCATAGAAAACCCAAACTGGTGATCTGACTTTCTTCTCTTCTACTAATTCCATCGCTTAAACAACAGCCAAAAATACGTCACCGCTGTTCTGCCACCTTGCTTCTTTGTGTGCACCTGGGTTATTGCGCAGTAAAGGGTGGTTGATTTTAAGTGCGTGGTTTATTGATTTGTCCAAAATTGGCGATACCGAACCGATTGAATTCATGTACATCGAATAAAACAACTAAATACCGAAATACCATCCTCTCCTAGACTGTTAAGTGTTGGGAAACTTGGAGAATATTCTGGTTTTGGAAAGATTTATTCTAATTTTGGAGGGAAAAAATCATTTAAAAACTAACTGTACTGTATAGCTATTATCATTTCTAGCAACGCCACAGTGAACACAACACCCAACACATCCTTAAAAATATATTTGATGCTGATTGCCAGAGTGTCAGTCAACTGATGTTTGCAACTCCCATCTGATTATACGACAATAATAATAATAAAGATAGTATTATTATAGTAATAGCTATTATATTAAGCTGTGTTATTAAGTTAATTTTCAATAATAATACTTATAATTATTTCATTACTATATACAAATTAATATTAGAACATAAAATGACACATGAAAAAATTCTCTCCTGTAGTGTTAAGAGTGAATGTACACAAATGGATTTGAAAAACTAGTTTCTAAAACACAGCATAAAATCGTAACCTGTTTAGGGGATGAAGAAACACACTCATGGTCTAAAATGATATAGCTAGAGCAAATTACTGCACTGTTCAGCTCCTGCTCCATTAATAATGTAACATTGCTTCGTTCACTTTATTCATGACTTTTTTTAGATCTTTGCTCTGTGGCATTTTGTCATTTTTACGAAAACGATCCATAAAGCTGCCTGTGGTGCTAGCAAGCTGTCTATGGTTCTGGGTGCTGTTTACATTCTTAAAAAGCTCATGTGCTGCCACCTATAGCAATAAACCATTCTGAGATGATACATTAGAAGAATAATGGTAAGGTTGATAAATGTGGTAACTTCAACAACACATCAAGTTGTAAAAATAATCTTTATCTTTAGTGCCCATCATTATTAAAAAAAAACAACAACATGGAATGAAAGTATGATATTAGAGTCCAGATAATGTAATTTAAGGAGTTAATACATAAATCAGAATGAAAAAACTGGATAACACATGAGTAACAGATACAAAAGAAGAAGCTCGCTAGCTATATAATATTTTCTTAGTGCTTGTTCCTGTCACCCTTATTAAGACCACCATGTGGTCTGTACATGCTGAGGATTGAATATGTACCAATTAGTGTTGAAGTTGATTGAATTTACTTCCCACCAAGATCTGTACCATTCTGTTAATACAGTCCATAAAATAAACTCATTGGCAAGCTGGCAAGACATTTACAGGGGTTACACAACCAATATTCCGTGGTGTTTATTTTTTAAGGTACGGGTGACCCCTTTTTTTTTTCGCCTGCACCACTAATTATGTAAGTTGGTAAAGCCTCTTGATAAAATAAAGATGTGGGTCCAAGCTATTTTTGGAGCAGACTTAAATGCCTAAACTTTTTGTTTTATTTATAAAAGCATAGCAGACCCAATCCACAGGTGAAATTAGCACATTTCAATTTGTATGAGTAATAGCATGGGTAACCGTGCTATTCGGGATGAATAGTACAAGTAACATGATTGAAATAGCACTCAGCTTCGCCTCGTGCTATTTCAATTGCTTTACGAGTGCTACTGATCCCTAATAGCACAGGTTACCCATGCTATCACTCGCTAATAGTAGGCCAGCTTTTTTTTAAATCATTTGCACTTGTAGCTACACTGTATTGTTCACTCACTACCTCCTGATTAGCTTCCGCTGGAACTTCGTTTTCAACCTACAGCACCTCCTAAATCTGTTGAAAAACATTCCGTCTATACAGGTAGAGCTACTGTGGTAAAGAATGACATTGTCTCCAACTAGAAACTACTTGAACTGTATGTTTCCAAGGTTAATGCTGTACACGTGCGCACTTACCCATACTATTTCACTTAGCTACCATGGTATTTCACTTAGTTACGTGCTATTTCACTTTCCCCATGTGATTTGAACAGCGATTTTTCCCATACATTTTGAAGCTGGTATATAGCATACAAGAAATGGCCAGCCGGCTAGTCTGGTGGCTAACATGAATAACAATAACAATGCTTGCAGGCAATGAAACAAAAAGGTGAACCAATGAAAAGTGAAGTTAGAAAAATAATGGTCTTTAATTATTCTTATCAGTAGAAAACAGCCAAATGATGTATCTTATGAGTATAGAAGTAATAGACAACTCTTGGCATATTATAATCACAGAGGTCCCAATAGTCTGCCAGTTTGTCAGATACAACAGCTACTTGCTTTGTCATCTTTGTTGTAGTGAAACAGTCACTACATTATTAGAACTGTATTGAACTATTACAAAGTGTCGTATTAATCTTATTTCTAATTATGTTTACCTGTTTATATTTTACATTATGGTTTTGTTTCTCTGTGTATTTTCCTATGTTTATTTTATGTTTAACCACTCTTATCTTATTTCTAATTACATTCAAATTTTGTGCTCATTTATTCAAATATCCTCTTCCCATCTTGTATTACATTCCCTCATCCTTACCTCTAGTTATATACACCAGTTTTCCTCATACCATTTCAGTTGTTGTATTTCTGCCTTGTTTAAAGATTAAACTCTTTATACACCTTCAGATTATGTAACACTACTATTTTCTAATGTTTGTGATAAATGTGAGGGAACTGGGTCAGTCAGGATTAACTGAAGGCCACAGGATGGAAAGCTATTCAGGGTTAACTGAATACTTGCGAGTAGGCTGCCACCAGAGTTGGCTGGGGCTGCCCAATCACCTGGAGGATTAACTCTTAAGAATGTTTTATCAATTAAGTAGCTGTGCTTGTACTTCCTAATTATACATTAAAAAATCCCATCACACTGAAATCTGTCCCCCCACAATAAAAAGCAAACCTTATCAAAGGACCCACAGCCTGTGACAAAAGCTACAACGCAGAATATGCCTTACTCCTTCACCCACGGCCACATCTTTACCTCTTTCATCGTGGAAGTGAAGCATCCTTGACCATTGACATGGAAAATTACTTGTAATGCACTCAGCACATGAGGATCAGTCACTCTTCTCCAGTCTTCTTCATTAGGCACAGTAGAAGTTAAAGCATATCCACAGGCTGCTTCAAATATTAGCCGACCTATGGAATCACCAGCACATCAAATTCTAAAAATAAATTTTTGTAAGCAGAACCTACCAAACATGATAACGTCTATAAACTTTCTGTCACCACGGAATCTATTTATGTGTTTTGTCTTAATTCCAAGCAGCGTATTCTCATATCCTCCAAGACGAAAGCATTCTCTATCCACAAATACATTGCCAGCATGTATGTGACCAATCACCTTCAAGTTCATCTTGTACAAACTAAAGACAGCCTGAAAATAATATAAAACGAGTAGTTAAGTGAGACTGAAAATTAGCCCAGGGTATTGATAAGTATTGTGAGCTGGACACTCACAAACAAACAGAACATGAGAATTCATCAGCGCATGGTGGACATAATAATCATAATAATGATCCTCATCATAATTATAATGTATACCTTAAGTACATGTTGACCAAGTCTTGCTACCATATCAGTAGGTAAAGGAGTACCAGATGCTGAGCGATTTTTTTTCTCAGACCAACTTGCAGTTGGATCACCCTGCAAAAAAAAATACAACAAAAAAATGAAGGAAAAAAACAGTATTAGACAAGTAATAAAAAAGCATGATTAGCTGAGATATAATACATACTCCAGAGAGATCAGTTGTGGTTAAAATATTATTGGCATTTTAATGCTAGTAATTTAACAATAATTTTGAGGGTTTATATTGAAGCATTATGAACATGAAATTCTGTTTTTGAAACATTAAATAATTTTAGTATAAACAATTTAGCTTCAACTTCATTATTTTGTCCAATTATTTAAAAAAAGCAATAATTTGCAAGCAAAGTCACTACTGTTGATTAAAAAAGTTCTTAAATTTTCAGCTTATTAAATAATGGTTTTGTTCCAAGTCTTACAGCATGAGGAAATCGACAAGCTGATGTGGCTTTTCAGCAACCAATAAAATCAATGTGTGGTACCACTGGAACATTTGGACTTTCTGATGATACTCAAACACTTGGGTCACTTTGTAAAGAGCAGGCATGCTTACAGTTGATGAAACAAGCACACCTCAAGCAACATTCATTACGTTTTCCTAACGTAAGATACACCAGTGTAAAGATCACCATTGGAACTAGAACACAGAACAATTTGAACCGGGAGCGGTAAAACTTGTATGCTCACATGAGCGTGATTCTAAGTTGCAGGTTAATGAAAAAAGGGTTTGGCCATACAGCCACACTCACTATAGTGTCTGGCTTTTCTCTCGCTTTCTCAAATACTAGGCCAAAATTTAAAAAAGTGGCATATTAAAGGGACTTGAACCATCCCCTAGTCTGAGTTCCTCTTCTCTCAAGACATAAAAGTCCACCATCTTAGAGATCCACTGTTGACAGAGTGAATGATTTAGTGGAGCTTAAAACCAGACTACTTTAGTCATGCCTATGCCCTTGATAATCATATTTTTGACTCTTAGCAGTTAGCTAGCCAAACTACAAATGTGTAACAAATTTAGATTAGGGTCAAAAATTTCGTGAGACTTATGATCTGATGCACAATCAAATTCTCGAAATGAATCAGGTACACAAAATTTGTGGCTCTTGCAATCAGAGCCTTCCCACATTCAGTAATAAATAGAATCAGCTACACACAAGAATTCATACTATTCAAGAAAATGCATAAGTCATACTCAATAAAATGAAGGAGAAATTGCTCTTAGTTTTGCCATCATGAAAAATGCTTCTGTGACCACAGAAATTTTTTTTTTAATGACCAGCAAAAATTCTGGCAAGTATTCTAAAAGTATTTGGATAATAGTTTAGTCTGAAACTTTCACAAAAACTGCTCACTTAATTGCCAACTGTCCTGAAAGCTCCAGGATAGTCCTGTGTTTATCACTTGGCCACTGTCCCGCAAAGGGATTGTACTCTTTCTATTGTTTGTCCCAAAAATTGATGAACTTCTATCTGTTTACAATGCATGATTTGCTGCAAAGACTATACTTAGCTAATTCTAACTCACAAATGCTTCCAATTTTCTAAAACTCAATTTTTCAATTTTTAAATTGAGAGTATTCATTTCACTCCAAAACAGCTCTTTTTCCATAAAAAATATATAGATTCAATTGAAAGTAAAGTTATCATACTTTTCAACCAGTCACATTGGTGACCACTACTTATTGTCGTCGGTTCGGTTCACTACATTATTACGGTTTCTTTTTCTACTATTGTAATGAAGTTCAGCTTAATCAGGAATTGCTGAATACTTGCTATGAACTTAGGTAAATAAATACTTTTCAACTTTCATGTCATCATCGCTTTCTTTTTGTTGATGCAGTTTTGGGTGAGACCTGGGGTGTCGCTTAGTGTCCCTGAACTACGATTTGAAAGTTGGCAACTCTGTACTAGGGCCTGCCAGATTATGCTTGAAATTTTTAGAATTATTCTTTTCTTTATTCTAAAAAATTTGTTATTAGCTATTCCAAAAGAATAGTATAAATTTCTTATTATTCTCTAATTATTCCAATTAGAAATAAGTGAAATAGTGACGATTGCAGTAGTTATACTAGTGATGTGCTTGGGCACAAATGGTGAGCGAACCTAAAAGCTACACTATTGTTAAATGATTGATTTTAACTTCTAACACTCAAGCTATTAAAAAACAAGTCGAGTTTTTTAATTATGTGTATACGGTAAAAGGTTTCAATGCCATAGTAACCACTCACTGCAACTGTTTGAACAAAAAACAACCACAAAAAAACAAAACAAGTCTCGCTATTCAAACATTTTCTTAGCACAACACTTTCACACAACTGGACATACCTACTCAAGACTTACCTTCGTGTTTAGTCCTATGGCAATGATTTTTCAAGTAAACACTTTTGAGTAGGGCTTATAACTACGACAAATGGCGCATTATTACCACAGTCACTAACTCGAATAGAAATGAAACACCGGTAAGTTATTAAGTTTTAACTGCACCCGCAAAAGAATTCAAAACGGTAAACAATTCAATTTCTAAGATGATATGGGTAATGATCAATAAACCACAGGATTCTGTTAAGTGAAGTGTGGGACAGGGTTGACCACTGAACTAACACAAAAATGCCAGGGTCAAGTAAGTTTGACACCACCGTATAGTGTCTCACTCGCTCAAGTGTATAAAGTTAATACACTATGAAATGAATGAGTAATAGTAGCTATCAGTTTAGCTTACAGTTATACTGAATTGTTTAATATAGAGGATTCAATAATAGCTATCTAATCTTTCAGTGAAAACCTTGAATGTCCCCGTAAAAATGTTCAATGAATGGAAAAACATGCTCTGCTGTAGCTGAAAAAAAGTTCAATTTTGACAAACCTGTAGATTATGGCATTAAAGAATTTTAAAATGCTCAGCATTGGGTGCACCATCTATTCCCTTCAAATTCGTAGGTTGGCTGGTAATAATTTACATTTTTTTGTCGCTTCTGATGCTGTATGATAGTCAAGTTGCTCAAGAAGAGAAACCATTTAGCATTGAGCCGACAGCACTCCCCAGTAATTCAAACTTGTTATTAATTTCAGATGAATTACAATAACAGAGTGGCCAACACAAACCCAGCTGCTTTAATCAAGTAATGAAGATCTACCTTATAACCACATTTCTAAATGTTCTAAATACCACTTCAGAGGTCCATTTACTAATTAAACATTCATTTCCACTTATAAACTAGTGATGTGCTTCAGCACAAATGGCGAGCGAGCCTAAAGACTATACTATTTTATATGAATGATTTTGACTTCTAACACTGAAGCTACTGAAAATAAGGTCCAGTTTTTTAATTTAGCATACAGGGTAAAGGGATTTCAGT
>WLWI01004994.1_pt1 | contig 11119 bp, 8 predicted proteins | sample 6701501 | NCBI WGS metagenome assembly WLWI01 (sample SAMN12718690, study PRJNA515312) | sponge metagenome | isolation source: marine sponge | host: Mycale hentscheli | place: New Zealand: South Island, Marlborough, Capsize Point | collected 2014-11-01
TGAAGGCTCCTGGTACCGTAATCCTCAGGAATAGTCTAATAAATAAATTAGGAACATTTAATGGCTTTTCAAAAAGAAAGATTCTTTACTTTGCTACCTGTTTCTGTTTTGTTTTAGCTCTCCTCCTTCTTGCCCTGTCTTTTACATTTCTTATCTCTCTCCTTACTAATTTTTCTTCTGGAGTTTCTAACGCCCTCAAAGCTCTTGACCGACCGTTTCTAACGTTTTGTCTCTCTTTCGCAGAATTTGTTTCACTGTAAACAAAGTTAAATGTTGCTAAGAAGGTTACCTGGCTCGCGACACCCACGCAAGAACAAAAACAATTCCTAGACCTAAATATATATATATATCGCGGACTCATTAGAGAGTCAGCTCCGCTCGCTTCGCTGAATTATATGAAAGCCAAAATTGAACATGTAGGTCATGAAAGTGAAAAAGTTGTACCAGACAAAAATTGTATTAAGAACAATGAAAGAAAGAGTAAGTAAATACAGTAATAGATAATGATAAGATATTAGTAATTGATTAGTTGTCCACAAGTCCCAACACACCTGATTCCGAGATATATAGAATAATCAGACAACTACAATGCAAGCACAGTGGCATATCCAGTAGGGTTATACTCTGGTCACTTTATTTCAGCTGCCTCAAGTGCATCTTTAACCTGTGACTCAATCGAATACCTCATAAGAAAGGGTCAGCGCCTGCTTCTATTACAAGCAGGTACTTCACCATTGTTGCTACAAGACTGATAGTATTACTAATTTGCCGAGTTGTCAATATATTATGATATAGTTGACATTTAGCTAGCAACATAAGTTAGACATATTTTGTTAATCAAGCACATTAAATTTGTGATTGTCAGAGCGTTTTTATGCCTATTTCTTTTCCTTCTAGTGTACACTGTCACCTACTCTGGCTACTTTCCATTTAGGAATTATATTTTTTCAATATTATTATTACAAATGAATGAAATAATTGATAATTTATTTTTCAATTTATGAGCAAGTATACAAGCTTTAGGTACAGGATAGCTGTTTTACTATAGTGTAGAGCTGAATCTTGTGAAATTTTAGAATATTTTTTGACACATGTAAGTAAAATTGACTGCCAATACGCTGGTCTCATCAGTTATGTTCTTCATCTGTTGCATACAACCGGCACCTAAGAGACATCAATATAGAGGAAATTCGACAAAATGAAGTGAACAGCGACCGAACAACTCTACAAACTTCACATTTCTTACTTGTAAAAGTTACAGCATTAATACACACCTTCATAGCTGTCCCTTTTCATGTGAAACATGAACTATCGTTATTGGATTCACACAATTAAATTGCTTCGGGTTTAGTACTATGTGTACTCCTTATTTACCGTGCAAAGATGTGGTCATACCATCTAAACTTGGACAGACTATAGTATAATTTATTTATTCATAGTGGTTACTATTATTTGTTAGTTGTACCGATTTAATATGATTTTTATCATTGTTTTTTATGCTCTTGTGTATAGCAATTATCCAAGTTTTGTCATCAAACTATAATATATAATGTAACATTGACAACATTGAATAACGATGAATCTGGAATGGTTTTGTCTAGTAAAGATTGCAAGGACTCGACTTGTATGGCAAGATTTTTTACAGATGATATTATGTCTGACAGTTTATATTATAATATATCAATTATTGCTTCACTTAATTCATCAAAACTGGTTAATTCAGTGAATTTCAGTAAGTTGAACATAATCATGTTGGCTAATTTTTTATTTAAAGTTTTGAATTTTAACTTTTATATGCTGTTTTAACATTTCAATTTTCAACAATACTAGATACATCTCTAGCCAATTCATTCATTTTCAGCACGATATGCGAACCGATTCTTAAGTGTTCTGCAATCAACAGTCGAGGCTGTTTTGTTCAGTATGGAATAAACCAACCATACAAGAATTTAAATTTAACTGCAAATAGTGGTTGGAAGCTTGATTCAAAAGTTGGAGAGACATACTATTTTCAAATTATTAGCCATTCAAATGACAACCAGATATTTATAACACAATTCAACTATACAGAAGGTGACATTAATGGATTATTATATATTTTTTTCAGGCATAATAATTTTTTGTACATCTCCAGCCGCTAATTAAGTTACGTGATTTGGGTTACTCTGTTGGAATCTCTGGTATTATATAAGTAGTACTTAGTTTTGTTCAAATATTTTTATTTTACATGGTTTCGTTGAACAGATTTTGCATTTAGCTACCAATTATTTACTAGTACATGTATGACCACACTTTTATTTTTTGGATTAATTCATAATTAATAGATATTTAAATGGCTTGCTAGTAATAATAGTGATCATCATCTTTATCACCAATATTATTATTATTATTATTATAATTATTATTATTATTGTTATTATTGTGTTACTGTGGTTAATTTAGATAATTCCCGGTTAAACTTTCATTCATTGCTTGGGGTTGGAGTACCAGTTCTAATTCTCTCATTTCTTGCTTCATTTGTGCAAACTGTTCTGTTTGTCACATGTCCAAAGAAATTTAAGTGTAAGTTATCTATTTTGTAAATGGTTATTAAGATTAGATTCACAAGTACAAATCATGTTGGAATTTGAATAAAGGAAATCTACTTGAGACATAAGTTGTATATAGGTCTTGAAATTCCTACTTTCAATGATTCAGTCATTCTTGGCTGAAATTCAGTTCTAACAACCAATATTATGTTTAATTAAAACTTACATTGAAGTTATGACTTTTTGCTAAAATCTTCTTCAGGGGTCACTGAGGTCAAACTGGTGGCCACCCTTATACTGTTTAATATATCCTGAATTATGATTTGCATGCAGCAGAGACAGCCAGCATCCAGGAAGCTCTAAACATATGTCTCTGTGAAACTTGTTGTCTGGTGTAATCTGTATGTGTTGAGTTCCTTGATCTTTAACTCACGATTCTTAGTGGTTTTGTCTACAACTCTCACCATTTCCCATTTTAATGGGATGATGTTGCTGCCAAGCTTGTTCAGCAACGGCTGAACCTTCTCGTAACTCATGTAAACATCATTATGTAACCCTTCTTCTCAGAATCCCAACTGCTCTTCGTTGCAGGGGTTGGGGAGTTCAGGAAGTTAATATGCTTTCCCTCTTTGTGCAAGCATTCCAGATTTTTCACCTATATAAAATCAGCAAAATCATATGATTCAAACTACTCTTAATTATTCTAGGTGAATAGAAGCTAGAACATTAACTCAAGTCAAATTAAATAAATTAGCCATTTATATTTTTTGCGAACAGAGTTTTTAATGGCAAAAATCAATGTTGATTATATTACAGGGTAATTTAAAAATTATTAAGTTCTGACCCTTCATAAAAACTAGATTGACACTTTCTCACCTGAAGGGATCTGGAAAAATGCAAAGGAAACACCTTTTCGGTTTCAACCGGAAACACCTCCCCCTCCTCCGGTCGACACCGAAAAGGTGTTCTGACGGTATATAATTGGTGGTCGGTTGAGTACGAGACTGCAGCAAGCGGTACTACTCTATAGTATAAAGAAAAAATGTGAGAGTCTTGGAAGTCGAGGGTTGTCGTAGCTCAGTGGTTAGAGCACTGGTGGCTAAAGCCAGTGGCCCTGGGTTCAAATCCCCGGCGACAACTAAGATTTTTTCACATTTTTCCTTTGCTTTTTTCCGGACCCTTTTAGGTGAGAAAGTGTCAATCGAATTAAAAAATTATTTGTTTAAATTACTTGTGCACATGACAAAACGAGTTTTTGCCTAAAGTAAGACTTGCTAATGCTGTAGTATCAGAACAAAAGAGATACTAGGCTAAAAAGCTGTTGTATTTTTTTAGAATAAAAGCACACTCATGATTGTAGTGTGTTTACTGTCTCGCGCATTGTCCATACATACATTATAATAATATGCTAGTGATGCGCTTCAGCACAAATGGTGAGCGAAGTTTTGTGCAAAAGTAACTCGAACAGCAAGGTAGCAAAACTAATCTGATTTAAGTTGATTTAAATTTGTATGCAAGAATAACAAAAACATTGCAACTGTTTGAGTTGAAAAACAATTATTAGGAATAAATGCATGATTTTGGAGTAATCCTAACTTATTAATGCTGTTGCAGCCAATTTGGCTGCGTAAAGGCAGCTAATACACTTATTAGTTAGTCAAACTTTTATCTTTTGCTATACTATAGTTGAGTGCAGTAACTGTAACACTCAAACTTTCCACACACTGGTTCACTAGATATACCAACAACTTGCCTTCGTGACTTAACTTTTTTGGGACAGTGAATTTTCAAGACAGTTGAGTTGAGTGTATAATGACGACAAACCACACATTAGCCGAGATAACTAATCATCACCTCTACTTTGAGTCCAAAATAAACTCAATTGAGTTTGTATGACATAATTGCGTCTGCAAAAATTCAGATATGTCTGAGACAAATTAATTTATATGGGTAAATAATTTATTTTCTTTGGGTGATATGTGTAAAGATGGGTAAACCAAAGGATTTTGCTTAGTTCCTTATGTGTTGGGGTCAACCTTGAAGCAAACACAAAACCAAGAAGTTGAAAGTACAAAATGACATACTTATGTCCAAACACATAGAGTAGTGGTGTGCTTGAACACAAATAGAATGAGCTTGTGCAATACAACATGAGATAACACCCACAGAGCCATTAGAAGCAATTTTTAGTTGGTTATTCCAGGAAGTAGGTGTGGGTATAGGAGAAAGGACATGCCCAATAAGATTTAAAACATGTTAACTACTCTCATTAATATTTCAATCAATTTGTTAGCATTATTGTAATTGTAGTGATTGTGAACTGATGAATGATCATTGTGAAATACACAAAATAAAAGCATTATTAATTCTACTAGCAAGTACCCCGCCACATGGTGGCGCTTGATCTATTGCAAAGTAAGAATGCAGTAGCATAAGTTATCTTGTTCAGTTATCATTCTCTACCATTGGTTGACATTACATAAGTTTCCCTCTCCTGCTCTCTTTTTTTCTGAATAATCTCAGCTTTTCTTATTCCCACCTGTCCTTTGTTCTTCCTTTTCTACCGAAACTGTTGCCTTCTTTTTCATACACGCCTTCCTTTTTGAAACCGAAGCGGCCTTTGAAATTAAAATTGTAAAACAGTTCATAAAAGTGTGGCTTTCTCACCATAGGTGTAAGCCTAACAATTCTTTCACGTACTTCAAAGCTATCTGCAACCCAGCGCAAGAAAAATGGTCCTACAGCCACTGAATGATAATCACTATGCTTATGCTTTTTGGTCCCTATCGTACCATCTTTCCAATTATTAAAGAAACTTTTAGTGACCAGAAAAATAATTTAAAAAAACATTAATACTAAAATTTGGTACGTAAATCTTGTGTAGAAAACTAGTGATACTTTTAGTAAGCTTACAAAAGCAGGGTCATCCAGAGTACTAGTCTTCATAAGATTCATTTTGAATCCCTACATATAGGTGTGACAGAACACCACATCCTTACTCCATTGTAATGTAAAAAGGCCATTTTTTTAACCAAACAAGGTGAAGACTTTTTCTACGGCATTCTTCTGGCAATAACAACACTTCAGAAATTCAAATTTAGTGGATGGTGTGGTTTCAAGGGTGACAATCACCGAGTTCAAACTAAATGGTGATCAATAGTTGTTTGACTAGAAATGAGAGAAATTGGGCCATAATTTATGGGGGGCTGATTCCAAATAATAACATTGTAAAGAAGTATATTATGGAATAAATATATTTCCCGCTATGTGTCTTCACAATGCTATTTTTAGGTACATGACCAGTGAAATAACTATACTGTGCAAGCTCATTGTAGATATAACATCCTGGCCTAAGCTCACCAGTTTTCCCAGGTTTTACAGCTACCTTCCCTTTTGTGAAGCCTACCCAACAGAGTAGAAAAGCTGCTATAATATCAGCTGGGATGTGGGGAGCCCCTACAGCCAACTTTACACCTTGAAATACAAGTATCAAGTACAAACTGTAACAGCAAACATATCTAAGGTAGAATACACCACCTAATACACTCTGGGAAAAAGTGATATAGCAAGATGTTTCACTCTCATGCTTTATGTTCACTCACCTATGGCTCTTGAAAATAAATTAGCCTACTCTTGAAATATTTCGCCATATCACACTCTGACTCCTGTAATAAGTACTATATATAAAACATATATTTGATTTTCCATTGTCAACCCCTAATACTGTCTGGGTCTCTTTGCTGGCTCACCAACCAATATCCCTGATTTTCAATTATGTTAACCCTGATAATGTCTCACTAACTTGCCAATTGCGTATGTGTAGGTGAGGTCAATGCGTGTCCATCTTATTTATTTTTTAAGTTAACATTTCAGCCCCATTTGAGAGAGTTGATTGTAGCATGCCTTCTCTATTTGACTCTTCCAAAATACCTTTTAATTTATTCAAGTCATCTGTTATTTATGTTTGCTTTTATTTAGGTAAAAATTGGGAGAAGTTATTAACACTATTATTGCTTGGTGTTTCGTGGTCATTGATTTTAATCATTCTGGCCTTATTATTTGTGGTTTCCTCAAAATCAGGTTAGTTTAAATTTAAATGTTCATTTTTTTTGCATGAATAGTTAGCAAAGGAAAATGTGAAGGTCTTGGAAGTTGAGGGTTGTCGTAGCTCAGTGGTTAGAGCATTGGTGGCTGAGACCAGTGGCCCTGGGTTCGATTCCCGGCGACAACCAGGATTTTTTCATTTTTTTCCTTTGCTTTTTTCGAACCCCTTTAGGTGAGAAAGTTTCTATCTAATAGTTAGTATGTTTATAGTTGGTTATGAATTTGCTCTGAATTTGTTTATATCTCTATTTACACCATGTCCTAACTTATTTGTCATGCAAAATATATGTTAACTTACTTTTTCCCCTCTAAATGTCTCAAACTTTTTTGCTCTGAAAAAAAACACACTATAAGATAGCTACTACCAGAATCACCAGTCAGCTTTTTCTCACCTGCATTGACCCTTGCATTCTCCTGCTTTTCTGCCTCTGTTATACCCATTATGGTTTACCGTATATGAACACTCTTTCCCAGCTCAGTTCCGCAACCCAGTCAGTTTATATAGGATATAAGGCCTTTTAAGATGCTCCAAGATGTTAAATCCCGACAGTTTAGTGCGGATTGTGTGTGCAATCTACAATCAATGATTGCAGTTTGGAACCACGATGCAATCGCTTTTATTTTTCTCCATTTTTTTCCTTTGTCAAACATTTTTCCTCGTTCTGTTAATGACAAAGCTTTACTAAGTCTGATCAGTTCATGAATTATTCATGAATACACACACAATTTCCTTCACTGACAAGCTTATTATTGTATAGATTAAAACTATCTTTGCAAGAAATATATTAAGGACAAATCATCTAGAATTTAAGCTGTCTTTTTTGTTATAATTCTGTAATTACAATTTTATGCACAGATCTAGGTCATCTCAAATTACATTTAGTTGTTATTCAAATATAGTTTGAAATGTGAAAGAGTGGAAATTTAAGTGATATAATCATCGTTTAGTCTGAGTTCCTCTTATCTCAAGGCATAAAATTCCACTATCTTTGAGATTTGAAGGAGCCAAGAAAAATAAAATACATTTAATTACAAATTTAGCTCATTCAAACTGCAGTCCATGAGTTAGAGGGCAAGGTCGATATCATTTTTGTTAAAATCTATTAGTGTTTTTTTTGGTGAAGGTCATTACTTAACCCTCAGCATGCATACACATGAGAGAGGTAGTAGTCTGTTTGTCACACATTCTGTTACTGCTGTCAGTAATCTTGACCAGCTCGCATGCCACATAAGCATGGCAGTAGTTTCATGAATTATGTTCTTTCTCAATTATATACATATACAGTCAAACCTCTCTTATCTGGGCTTTGAAGTTACGAACAACTATATTACCCAGAAAGCACTTGCTAAAGAGGTTGCGATATTTTTGCAGTTAATTAGCAAACCCATAACTTAATATTGCAGCAGGTGGAATGGTCGTGCATTAATCATTCAATGAATATGGCTTCTGGGTTGAAAAGGAAACTTATGTTGTTACTTGTGAGAAGAAAACAATATTCTTCATCACATTTCAAGTCTACATACAGTACATGTATTTTTCAATAATAAATTAGATTTTATCATGTCCAAGATATTTAATGAATTTAGCACATTCAATATAACAGACAATTCTCATGTACAGACACCGGTTGACACACACACACAATAATATATATATATATTATATATATGATATAGTTTGTACATGATATAAGGTATAATGCTTTTGTTTATTTTAAAATCTTTTCTTTATATCACAGAATCATGTTCAGTCGAGAATTTTGCAATTGCTATTGTAATATTAATATTTCCTGAAATCATATTGTCATATATTTTGCTTGCTGCTATTCTACTGAAATTTGATGTCAATAATAACTTTACAACATGGACAAAGCAAAATGAACTGAAACAAATTAAGTTTAGCTAATTCATATTCATAATATATATAATATTTCTATTATATGACTCAATTATCATTTTGTTTTACTTACAGCTAATAGATTATAAAATCTTGTGGAATAGCAATTGCAAATTACTTGTAATTTATCGTTTATCAAATAATTGTCTTTTACTCGCAGATATATCACTTTTGTAGTACAATTTTGTTAGAGAATAGTCATATTTTTTTAATATTATAGTGATTTCATATTCAGTGATGATATGATGCACGTCATCCCATTTTAGCTGAATATACATACATAAGTAGTGCATGTATTGAACTTGTGTAATCAGTCCAGGTGGTATATTTATCATTCAGAATCAAGTTTCTGACATGCCAGATCTAAGACATCATTACTATTGACATGTTTTTTTTCTCTTGACTATTACATTGTAAACACTTAGACTGCGAAAATATGCCACCTTCTCAGTAGGTGGAAGCTTCAAGGAATTGAGTAGAGTTTGGCTTGATGTGACCATCTCCATAAATTTAGTGTACTTTATATCTGACGAACAATCTATGCATTCACCAATATACAAAAAACCCAACATGAAACCAGATTCAGGAGTTGCTATATATACATTTTTTTGCTAGTGGTGGGGTAAGGCGTGGGGGCATTGACGCTATAATGTTGGGCTATACTACTTTGAGATTGTATATATGCAGCTATTCTCAAATAGATTAACTTGTAACATTGAAAATAAATAGCAATTAGAGGTTGCAAATCAGCCCCAATTTTCCACGACCTGTATGAATGTAGTGTTTAGCACGCAATTATTTTATAAGCCAGGCGTATTCCCAGATATAAATAGTAGTTGGTCAAATAAGGATTGCCAAATTGGGTTAGTGACTATATATTATGAAAGTGTACACTATCAAGGCACCTGTAAATATTTGTGTTTGAACATTTACTTGAATCTATGTATTCAAGGAGCTAAACATTTTTCGTAAAAAAATTAATGATTGTATATTATATTGCATGAAATTCTGTCATCGGAATATTTTTTTATTTCTCGATCTTAGCTCCTCAAAACCTGTGTTGTGATGTTCAATTAGTTTCAGGTATGTATCAATATGCAATCACAGAAATGTTTAAGTGCTATCTTCTACAGTTATACATTTTACATTCTATCAAAACTTTTTTATGGTAGTTATACTTATTGTACTCCTAATTAATTTACAGCGTTAATATTTACTTTAGGTAAGATTTGATTAAAATTACAAACTTTATTTTGCACAATTTGAACCTGGAAAGCCAGAAGGATATAGTCAATGTAAATGTGGTGCACTATTTAAAGTATTCACAAGAGATAAAGGATGCAAATAATCTAGTTTGTGGAACAGTGGATTGTAAGAAATGCAGAGCTTGCCCAATGGTAAGTTTTATTACTGTTTTTAATATTATGAAACATTATTTGACCCTTTACATATAGCACATGTGTCCTGATTGTCAGTATATGTGGCATTTTTAAGTATTGCACTAGGTGGGACCAGGTGTGTAGTAAGTTGTTTTGACTGTTTCGAACAAGACAGAGATAGAATTCTCAGTAAGTGCACATGTATGTGACATATGTGTTAATATTATTTCCATTTTTTTTCAGAGTAACCTTATAAATTTTCTATAAATGAACCAATATTCCAAGAAAATTTAGGGGAATTGCAATGAGTGCAGAAAAGTGACAACTTCAATAGAGGAAGACTTAGAGCCTTGTCAAGGATGTGGTAATGTACGTGAAGAATACTTTTTTTTGTGCATCAGATTAGAAATAGGGATTATTTACTCGAATATATCTATTGTTTATTTGCTAATTGTACATTGGGCGCAAATACAGCTGTCATTGTTGGGTTAAAATTATTTTTTAACTAAAGTAATCGTCCAGAATATAAATATATCATATGCTATTTTATGGTGGTTGTAACCAAGTAGATGATTTAGATAAAGATCCATATTTTGGAGCAAATGTGTTAGGGAGTGTTGCATTGCGTATTTCTTGTAACTGATACTAGCCTTCCTCTGCAGTTGCAGAGCAAGTATTTTTTTTCTGTTTCTAGCAATTAACTTCACGGCAAACCTCTGCAATGGAAGATTGTATTGAAACTTCACAATATAATTATAGACACCAATTGATAACATCATTTCATACATTTCATTTAAAAAACTGAAAATTTACTTTGAATTTCAAGCATTATAGGCAGAATTGAAAGCATTATGGGCTGAGTCTATCAGAATTAGGGAATAGCTTTATAGAGAAAATTTGAAGATTAATTTATTGAGTCCTATAACCAACATCATTAATATTATTAATTCACTTTAGTAGAATATTCAGATGTAGGTGTACATACACAGATAGCTATATAATTGGCGAGCGAGACACTTACAGGAGTTACACAATTGAAAATCAGGGATGTTTGTTTATTTATTTATTTATTTCCATATATGTTTGGACGTATGTATGTCATTTTGTACTTTGACCCTCGCGTTTTTGTGTTAGTTATGTGGTCGACCCCGTCCCAAATTGCACTAAACAGAATCCTCTGGTTTATCGATCAGTACCTGTATCACCCTAGA
>WLWI01004995.1_pt1 | contig 11117 bp, 8 predicted proteins | sample 6701501 | NCBI WGS metagenome assembly WLWI01 (sample SAMN12718690, study PRJNA515312) | sponge metagenome | isolation source: marine sponge | host: Mycale hentscheli | place: New Zealand: South Island, Marlborough, Capsize Point | collected 2014-11-01
ATACGGAAACATTAATTATACCGGAAGTGGAAATTCAATTTATGTTTTCTCGATTTCTAGTTTAATTGCTTTGCTGAATACAGCCCAGTTCAACTGCCAGTTTCTCTGCACGGGGAAGGTTTTACCCCCCAGTATTTTAGCAGTAAGTTGAGATAAATTGTAGCTTTTTATTAACATAAAAAACTCAATTTTTTTTTGTTTGAGTGAAGTGCCCCCTTTTCCCATAGACTGTCACATATATATACATGTGACAACAACAACAACTATAATGTATAGCAAGTACCCCGCCACATAGTGGCACTTGATGTATTGCTGCAAAGTAAGAATGCAGTAGCACAAGTTATCTTGCTCAGTTATCATTCTCTACCATTGGTTAAGGTTACATAAGTTTCCCTCTCCTACTCCCTTCTTTTCTGAACCATCTGAGCTTTTCTTCTACCCCACCTCTCCTATCTTCAGCTCTTCTTCTTGAGTCATGGAACCCCCTTTTACTTTGTCTATATCGCCTGCTTCTGAATTTTTCTCCCACTTTGAGAAACTTTTGACTTCTATTTCTACTTTAGCCTTTCTTTTGATAACTAACCCCTGCCTTTTCTCGTCGATTCCACCCGCTTTTTAGTTATAATTAATTGCTCCCCTTTTTGCCGTCTCTTCCCTTCCATTTTAAACCTATACTGCCTTACCTCGCCGTTTCCAGTTACGATTAATCGCCTTTTACCTTCTCTTCGGTACTTTCTTTTATGAAACCTACACCGCCTTCCATAATCTATTGCACCTACTTTTTAGAAGTAACCAGCACATTTTACTGACTGTGACGACACTTTACTTAACATAACGGGACGACGCTTTACCGAACCGTACAAAGCTCATGAATTGTTCATGAATACACACACCGTTGTCGTCGTTACTGACACACAAGCGTATTATTACAATGTATAACATTATGTATTTATACATATATGTCTATTTTATATACATTGAATCCTTTTGGTGGTGCCTTTAGAATGTGCTCTGAGTTTGAAACATGACTAGCTGGTTCCAAGTCATTTATTTCTTGAAATGCACGTCAAAGTAACTGTCATTAACCTTGTGTATAAGAGGGTGTCAATTAGTTTAAAGTGACACTTGCATAATCTTCTCTTACAGCCGGCCTTTACGCTCAGTACTAAAGTCATGTACGACCGAAGAGTGCAGATGATGAATCTCATTAAGTGCACGCCTGTGGACTACCTCATGCGTCTCCTCTACCCCCGCCTCTATGCCGTGCACATGCTCACTGAGCGGGTGAGTATACATCCTACATATCAAATGAGATGGTAGTTTTATTATGAAGTTTTTGCTGTGTTTGTATGTTACGTAAATAATGTTGGCAGTTTTTATTGAGCATGTTAGAGAAGTGGTTCATTGTTTTATTTGTGGGTTAGTCATTTGTTTGTGTTGTTTTTGTTCAATTCAAATGTTTTATTTGGGTCAGTTTTTCTTCAATCGTGTGTTTATGGTTCAGGAAGTGTTAGTAATTTTTTTTAATTTGTGTGTTAGTATCTAGTTTGTGTGTGTATGTGTGTTAGGATGTCCTGGAAAGAGAAGACGGTAGTCAAGAGTTAGCTCCTCCTCAACTCCATCTGTCTGCAGAGAAGCTCAACAGATATGGAGTGTATCTCATGGACTATGGGATGGTGCGTGTGGGAGGGGAGGGGAGGGGCATGTGTCTGGAGTAGTAAAACAAATGTGTGTGTCTGTACATTAATTCTTTTATACACATAACGTACATTCATTGCAATGAAGAATATAACAGCAACTGCTACTAATCTTCTGAGATATCTTTGGCAAGATGATCGATGATTCGTTTTACCTTTATTGGTGTTGTTATTAACCCTCAGTGCGTGAGAGGGTTATAGTAGTCATCCTGTCTGTCTCTCTGTCACGCTCTGATTTTGGAGATTACTGACAATTAACCGTTGATTTAGGTATGAACTTTCTCAGAACGACTATTCAAGGCTTTTATTGTGCTACTTTTAAATTTTGGGCTGATTTTTTTTAAAAAATGCTAAGCGTTCAGCTTGGCGTAGGTACTAACTTTTGTGAGTAACATCCCCTAACGTCACATCGCAATCTCATAAGCAAATTGAGACAGACAGTGTTTGAATGTACCGTATACGTTGCTCGAGCTATATTGATGCATGATGATAAGAATAGCCAATAAATAATCGTTTGGTCTCAGATGGCGTCGAAGGTTTGCACCTTTAGTGCTTCATTATTATTATTATTGTTATTGTTGTTATCTTTTATTATTATTATTATTATTATTATTATTATTATTATTATTATTATTGTCTACTTGTAGGGTCTGTATTTGTGGGTGTGTAGAGATGCCTCTCCAGAATACCTGACCAGCACACTGGATGTCAAACATTTTGGAGCTATACCAGAGATAATGGTACGTGGGAATGGCATGTGTTTGTACATGTGATACTAATTAAGCCCAATGAAGTGGTGGGTGTTAGTTGACCATAATTATAGTGAACTCTTACAGCTGAGGGAGATGAGATCATTTTATTTACTAAGATACACTAAACAAACAACATATCTAACCTGAACTTTATAATTAAATTCTAGAAAACATGAGAAACAAAATGAGTTAAACAAGTTTTAACTTTTTTCTTAGTATAACATCGCACAACCAGAAACACTTTACAAAATTATTTCTTGTAAAGTTCAGGTTAGATATGTTGTTTGTTTAGTGTATCTTAGTAAATAAAATGATAGGCGTGGCTGTAATTTGTTGTGTTTGTTTATACCTTTTTGCTGGTTTCTATTGCTTTCAACTTGTTTTTCCATTTTATCTCTCTACTTTTTTTTTTTTTCCTTGTCTGTTTCTTTTGTTACTTGTAAGTATACTACTGGTATCAGTAAATGGTGTTTGGTGTGCTACTTCTTTGTAGGCTGAGCTCTAATATGACCTGTTCAGTTCTAAGTCTTATGGCTATTTTTTTTTAAGTTCATGAAGCAAGTAAGGTTTTAGAATCTTCACCATGTTCCCAGGACTATTCCATTTAGAGACCACCATGCATGTGTTTCTTAATTGCAAAAGCGTTTCTTTTCAAAACCCATTAATTTCATTAAGTTTGAAGTAAGTCTGATACGTAAAACTTGAATTTGTGTAAGTTTTTGGTACGTATTATAAATGTATGTGCGGACAATTACAATCAACATGATCCTCTAGTCCTTCTGCACTGGCGTGCGGGGCTAACATTTGTATTGTAAAACTTTGTTTATTTTTGTTGGTTTGTAGACTGATATTCCAGTGTTGGAGAATGACAACAACACGCTGTTGAGGAAGTTAGTGAGACAGATACGTTCCACCAGACAACACTACTTGCCTCTACAAGTCATTAGGTAAGTGGGTGAGGGAGGGAGTCTGTTACTTTTAGAATGGTTTGTTAGCTTTCAAGTTAAAATCAAACACTAACTGTTGCTAATCCTAGTTGTTTAGCTTTTCTTTACTTCTGGAATATTTATTTATTTGTTTGCTTATTTATTTATTTTATTTATTTAATTAATTTATTTATTTATTTTAATGATGGGTTTATGCCCAATTAGACTGTGTATATAGGTAGGTGTGAGTGTACATGAATGTGGTTGGTAGTAAGTAAGGTTTGAGTTTAGTTATCGTAGGGTATTTAGTTCATCATTTGAGGGTGGGACAGAAGGTAAGGGTGTAATGCTACGAGCAAATACAAATTGTTCATAAGGAATGTGCAAGACATCATTTGACAGTCTAGTGGTTTAGTTATGTAAATTGTTTGTGTAACTATGGCTGCTTTCACTGTGAGTATTTCTCTCCCATTCCATGGGGGCAGGGAAGGGAAAGGGTCTGGTGTCATTTGAAGTGGTTGGCCTATACAAGTTGCTCAAGTGCAATCCTCCAATAAATTTACAACATTTACTTTACTAACCATTCGTAATAATGTATGGTACAAGGTCAGCAAGATCTGCGTATCGTTCAGCTTTGATGTATTACACAAAACATGAGCAGTTAAAAGATTATGGAGACCAAAACCATTTGTAATACTAAATCCATCTTTCATTAGTTTTCTTTTGTTTTGTTTTTTTGTTGTTGTTGTTGTTGTTTTTTTTTTGTTGTTTTTTTAAATTTAATATTATTAGTTTTTTTAATTTCTTGTAGGGAAGATGGTCCTCACCGTCTTCTGTTTATCGAGAGGCTAGTGGATGACCGCACTGATCTAGGCACGTCATATTATGAGATGCTCTCTCACATTGCAAGGCAAGGCAACTAGGACAGCATTCTGTTGGCGTTTAGTGTGCTTTGTTTGGAGTAGTAGCTCTGACACAATGGACATTCTCAATTCATGTATCTTGTTAGGTGTAATTATTATTTGGAAGTTTATATGCAATGTCATTATTTGTTTTATATTTAATTGTGACAAACTTAAAAGTATAAAGTTTAATATGAAGTTAATGCCCAGATGAACTTTAATAAAGCTACTGGACTAAATTATCACGCAGTATTTATGACAAAAAGGGACAGTGTAAAAGCATGAGATACAATAAAATTTAGTGACAAATTGGATATTCCAACTATAACTTAATCATACATGTCTTACAATAACTGAGTTACAACTACAAAATAAGATTAGCAATAAACTAGGCACAATTCAACCAAATTCATGTAGCTATGGTTGAAGGAGAATGGGTGTACAATAGTGGTCACTATCAAGATAAAAGGAGTATAGATTACAAATCTTGTGGGTAGTAGCTACTCGGAATTTGAAATGAATTCATAGCTTGAGATAAACAAGTTTCCATTTGGGAATTATTGTTCTTTTATAGCTATAGCTTTATGCATTTCATGGTTATAATGTATCTTTTTTTGTGCCCAGTGGTGGATTGAAGTTTCACTTTATTCAATAGGTAATGTCCCTCTTCATAGCTCATGATAAAAAAAAATTATAAATCAGTGCGTAGCTATTATTGGTTATCTTGATATAAATCACCAAACTTAAATGTTTATCTACAATATAAAAGTATATACGTAGCTATATTAAAGACTACAATGTCCACCCTTTCCATAATTGGTTAAGTTCCAGTTTTTGCATACGCTTCAAAGTCATGATAATGTTTCTCTTAACATTGTCTTTGTCATCATGATGATAGTCCTTTCTTTTCAGGGTGGCACACAAATTCAAAAATCTCTCTACTCCCATGAGATTGGCCTCAGTCAGCTCCTTCTCGGTGATCTCTTTCATGCATTCCCTCAATCGAATCTGCTTTTTGCCTAATTCCTTCCTGAGCTCTGAACACTCCTTTTCTCTTTCAGACAGCCTTCTTTTTAAATCAGTAATTTCATCACCCAATACTTTAGATGTTTCTTTGGGGGTGCTTGTGAAACTTTCTTGGAGATGGGATTGTGTTAAACTTTTCTCTACTTCGTCGACTGATTTTTCAAGTTTTTCATTCTGTTCCTCCAATACTGTTAGTTTATTCTTCCATAATTTTTTCAAAGACAGTAATATTTCTTGAAGTTGCTGAATGAAGTTAGCCTCAGTATATTCAAAGCTGGAAATTAATGTCTGAGCTTGATTCCATAGCTTTTCTTCATTAATTGGTTCCTGGGCGAGAACCTCTTCTGGCGGGCAAGTAGACGTAAATGGACGAGGATCAGAGGGATCGTGCCACGAGTGCGATCTTGATTTGGGTTTGCGGCGACGCGGTTGTGGGTTTCCTTTTTCCCAGACCTTTCTAGCGTTCTTACTGATTTGTCTGTACTCAAATTCTGTAGCCGGTTCAGTATTGGTACCCATGAGAGGGTTCTCGCCAAAGCCACTTTCAGCCATGTTGCAAGTTGAAGTTTTTTTAGGGAATGACAAGAACGCGGTGGGCTATCTGCAGGGGGAGTGGTCAGCGTGTTTTGCACTCCTAGCAACCGTACCTGGGACCTATTAGGGAGAGTACCTTTACCAAACGCTATTCAGTACATTGATGAGAACATAATAATTTATTGTCGGGGTGTAACTCCTTACACAATTCACGAATGCACTTAAAAGAGCGGTAGCTTCCCACAAAATGCACTTAGGAGTGTTCGAAGGACCAGATCACTGAAGTGATCAAAGTAAAGTTAACCTAAACAGGCTGATCAGTTAGTTATAGGTAATTAGAATAGACACGGGGTAACTTGATTTTTACAATAACTGACAAAAACAACAACTGAAAGAACGAGGGAAACCGTAAAGTTCGACGAACATCGATGGTTCACGAACATCGAGGAAATGAAGTGGTATAAATGAAAGAAAATGATAACTACAACAGGTTAAATGAATGAGTGAAATTATAATAGTTGTTTGATGGCTGTTTCTTGACATCAGGGAGGAAGACTTGAAGAGGCTGCTCAGCTGGCCTGAACACATAATTGCAACTCTGAATTTATAACAGTAAAAAAGTCGTTAGGCCTCCTGGGGGTGAAAATTGTAAAATGTTTAAACCACTTAATGCATAATTTTTTGGTGTTATTGTCCTATATGTTATGGGTTACAGAAAAAGTAAATATCCATCAGATAAGCTCCCAAACTTACCATCAGTGTAGCTAAATGGGGTTTCTTTCTATATTTCATCAGATAATTGTGCAATGGCTTATATTATTATTAGACTTGAAAGCACCATTTAAAACTTAAAAAAATTGCTTGTAATTCTGCAGTTTTGAAAGCTAGTCATGTGACTGTTATTGAAGTTCTCAATTTTAAGAGTTTAGAAAGGAGTATATTTATTACTGAAAAGACTGTAAATAGATGTGAAGCTTGGTTGCTTTTGTTGTTGTTTGGTTTACAGACTATAAGCAACCATAATGGCGTATCAACCCTGTTCTCACTATCCTGCAAGGCCTTCTCCTCAGAACAACGCCACTAATCCATGAAAGATTGATAATCAGCAACTAGAGGGGATGGAGTGCAGCAAAGTATCACATACAGCCTTCATGTATACTTTCAAGTCATAGAATAGAAAGGATCAGCTGATGGACTTCATCCAGTTGACTGGATATGCAGGGCAGAAATATGAAGAAGGGTTTGTGCCAATTCAAACATCTCCTGCTTCTCAACACCTGCTCCAGGGAATCCGATGTACTTGCCAGACGGACTGCACTATGCAATTTGAGGTGCTCATCATGCAAGAGAAGCTCAAATCAAAATGCACTTCTGCTTGTAGCAACTGTAAGGGAATGGCTGCATGAACATGTCACATAATGATGACACAGAAAAAGAAACATTTGATAGTTACGCAAATTATTGAAACGCATTCATATTTTGTCTTGGTTATTAAACTTATGTTGGTGTGTTTGTAGCTGATGTTGGTGGCAAGAAGCCATCTTTCCACAGAATCACTTTAGTCGAAGGAGTCACCTTTCCACTATTCATCACATTACTAGGGATTTTCCTTAGACCAGTCAATATAGCATTAGACTCGCCACAAATTGCATGCAACACAAAGTTCTCTTCAGTTCTAAATAGGTGTGTTTTATGATAACTTAATTATTAACAATACGATTATCATTGTATGACTATTTTTGCTACTTATTTCAGAGTGATGGCTAGTATTATAACCAACTATAAATTAATTAGTTGTCAAATGCACAAGTACACTTTTTTTGAAAGATGTCAAATTTATGATGTTAATTGAACAACAACAAAAATGTTATTTTTCAATCATTTGTAGCTAGCTAAATATCAAGTTAGGTTTATGTAAAAGGAAATAATTAGCTATAGCGTTCTTATGTGTGGCATGATCTGACAGTCTCCTAGACGTTGTCACAACAAGCCATTAGTAACCATGTCAACCATTCACGATTATATCATCACTAATTAACCCTTGTCACAGTCCATTGATTCACACTGAATGTTGTGTATTTATGTCTGTGTATGTGTAATAATATTATAACCAGTCTTTTACCTCTGGGCTAAAAACAGTGAACAAGTAAGAACTAAGAGCGCTACGCTACTGTTGTAAAGCTACAACAGTATATATTACATTATGTATCAGTTTCATCTGGAAATGCTAATTATTGGTGTCACATTTTGCGCAGACATCACAACACTCTCCACATCCCGTGGAACAATCAAGTCCAGCTTTACGACATGAACAGCACATACTTTCACATCCCATCTTGCAATTACATCGAATCACTTGCAGAAGCTCTTTTGGAGCAACATCTCTGTCTGTTGTAGGAGTTCACTACCTACATTAATCCAGCCGAAGCTAAATGGATACATATCCAGTCTTCCTTTCCAAATTTGAACTTGATAAAACAAACTCGTAAACTATAATATGGTACTTTGCAGCGGATGAAGTGGGAGGCAGATGTTCAGGTTTCACAAAACTGGTAGATACTACCTTCTGATGAAACCTTTGTAGTCAAGTTCATTTAGTGTTGCTTTATCTTTATCTTTGTTTTATCCATTATTTGTCAGAATAATATCTTGAGTTTATACAGTCCAGTGACTGTAATGTATAGCTACCTACGTCATCAATGATGTCTGAGGTTGCCCTTAAAATATCATTACTGTCTGTCCTATCCCATTGTCCCATGTAGCACAGGTAGGATAGTACTATGGAATCCCATGTGTCCCACTAGCACACTATCCTATGTGCAGGGCCATAGCAAGTAAACTTGAACTGCAGTACCTTGAAGCGATTCTATTTTATTTTTTTGCTTGTGGTTATTATTTGTATTGCGATTATGTGTATGCTGGTGCCCATCATCTTATAATAATATATTATAACATATATAATATATATTATATTATATAAAAGGAACTTGAAGGTAATGAACGTTTGATCATTGATTTAGGGTGTGGGTTGTCTGGAGATTTATTAATTTGGGAAACAATAGTAATGGTACTGGCTTATGAGCATGTGGTTTGGTGCATGTGAATTGGTCTGCATAATACTTGGTGATTCAAGGTGATATATGATGTACTTTGAACCGTAAAAATAAGATGGTATTTTTTCCCGCTAATTTTAGCTATCACTTATTTGACTGTAGGTGTTTAGAATTGCAGCAGCATTTGACATTCGTCCTCCCATTTATTTGGTTAAAGAGTTTGATAATTGCGTAATGTTTCCATCAGAGGGATCAGGAAAGTTTAATCTTACTATGTTATAGTGCCTGGTGCATCGTATGAAGTTCAGGGAACAGCTGCACAGGAATCATTGGTAGAGTCAAGTCTTCAACAGGGTTCACCGTTTAAACAACAGTCACTATTTGGCTCTTATCCACTTTCCAAGCCACACCCACCACTATTGAAGGCGCAGAGATGAAGTGCTGTTGTTAAGAAAACTATATCAGTTATCAGTCTTTCAGTTCGGGATGACTCAAAAGGTGGATCATCAAGGAACCATAAATTGTCGTATACAATTGCCACCCAAGTTATTGTTAACATTAATACTGGTATAGGTGAGAATACTGTCAGTGCAGTGTCTGCTTTGGTAAAATCTCAGGTTGGATTTGAGCCAATTCTTTTGGATAGCAAGCTTTTCCCGTTGATTGACAGCGATGCTACTTCGGGGATTGAGTTTTGGAAGTCTACGAGGAGGATCATGGCAGCATCTAAATCTCTCTACGATAAAATAGGCGGCGTTAATCCTGACATCGTACAATGTGAAGTTGACAATGATACTACACAGACTCCGTCAAGTAAACGGTCCAGATATGCTACATTAGAAGTCTAATTTAGAGTAAATAACAAAGAAGCTGGAATGTTTGAAGGATATATAAAAGAATATTAAATTAATTTGTGACAACATGTCCTTTGTTCAGAGTTTCAAGAAGGCCTCTTGAATGTGTGATATGCAAAAGCATTGTTGCTGAACCAGTAGTTGTTCCTTGCTGCCACAGAATAATAGGATGTAAGAGCTGTGTTGATCGTTGGCCCGATGTGTGCTATGGATGGGAGAATGGAAGAAATTCAAGTATTGAAAGGTTTTGATGATATCGTTTCTATTTTTCGTCGGGTTGAAGTGGAATCCACCATCATGACCATCGAGTCTGATGAAGAGCTACCAGCCATTCGTATATGAATTTCAATTCTGATCATCTCATTTTTGTATATTTGAATGTATCTCGTAAACTTCTTTTTCTTTTTGTTGTCAAGTTTTGTGAAGTTTTAAAAAATCAAGTTTTGTAAAGTTTAAAAAAATCAATTTTGTTAGCTGGAAAGTGCGGTAGATAAATTCTCAAGCATGACTTTATGGTAAACAAATGTTGAAAAAGTCATAGTCAACAAAAAACAACAACAACAACAACAGGTAATGGGTGATTAACTGGAAATTAATGGTTTGTTTTATTGAAAAATATCAAATTAGCTGTATCAAGGGCAATAGAAAGAACAGTCACTAATCAAGTATCAATTCATAGCAAACCAGCCCTGAAAGGGTGAAGTATGATGAAGTAGAAATGGAGGGGGAGGGATGGGGTGGCTGGGTCTTTTGGGCACAATCCAAAAATGTGATTTTCCCATTACCACCTGTAAACTATGAACACATAGTCTTTGAGCCCACCCGTACTTCCTACACACTGAAGTACTACTAAAATAGTCTCCGGGGAAGTTGGTGACAAAAACTGCCAGCCGCCATTTTCCATTATATTTAAGCACTTATCTAATGGGACATTTTTTGTGTGTGTTGGCCACACCCATGACCACCACAATCTTGACTTGACCACTAAAATATAATATGGCCCTGCTTTATTTGGGATGTGCAGAGTTATAATAAAAAGAATTGTTAATATTTTTAACATTTCTAGAGTCCACTAAAACCTGAAAACTGAAACTGCTGATCCAAGAACAAAATTTAACTTTCAAATTTCAGTATAAGAAGCCATACAGATACACAATGTAAAGCCTTGCAGTTATAGTGTTCATTTATTTGTGGTAGCTAATAGCTATATTTGAACCTGAAATGAGACAGCTAAGAATTTAGTGTCCAGCTTTTGTAGTAACTAACCCCCCCCCCCCCCCCCCCCCCCCCCCCCCCCCCCCCCCCCCCCCCCCCCCCCCCCCCCCCCCCCTCCCACCCACACCAAAAATAACAAAACAAAAAAAAAAACAATA
>WLWI01004997.1_pt1 | contig 11117 bp, 5 predicted proteins | sample 6701501 | NCBI WGS metagenome assembly WLWI01 (sample SAMN12718690, study PRJNA515312) | sponge metagenome | isolation source: marine sponge | host: Mycale hentscheli | place: New Zealand: South Island, Marlborough, Capsize Point | collected 2014-11-01
GCATAACATGAAGTAGGCAAATGTAAAATTGTGGCATTTAGATAAAATAATAAAAATGTTTACTCAACTGAGTGAGGATCATGATACTTCTCCCTGCTCTAGTATTAGCATAAGATTACACAATTGTAAACAAGTTGAGTTTTTTTTCGTAATCATGCAGTTATGCAGTTGTTGCTGTGATATCATCATGTGAAACTGAAACTAATATTGTGATGTTTGTTCTATGCCAATAGCTACATGGATAAAACATGATAGGATATGCTTTGCCAGCAACACAAGAAACTGACACATGGATAAAGCCCAGTGTGTTTGCATAGCTAGCTACCGGGGAGGAGAACGAGTACACAGCGGTGTTCTAGGCAAGCAGAAGGGTTTAGAATAAGAGTAAATGTAAGGGAGTAAAAGTTTGTCCTGTATGGCTATAAGCTCTACCTTACTTCCTATTCGAGTCGGAAGTATCAGCCTAGCACACATCAAGGTCGAGAATACCTTCAGTCCCAGTGTTCACAAGGTCACTGTCCATTCCCAAAAAAGGTGAGAGCTCTTATCTTTCAGTCAATGTCAAGCTGCATGCGGGGCGCGGGAGTATCTATAGTAACCAGCGGGAATTATTCCACAGGACTTCATACGCGGACTCGCGGTAAATATGAGTCACTTTTTGCTTTTAAGTTTTTTGCCTTAAAAGTCCGTCCAATTGAACAAAAAATTTGGTAGATAGATAGATCCAAGGCATTAGTTTAAGAAAATGAAAAAAAAATTGAAAAAATCGGACTTTTTGACTTTCAGGACACGCACGCAATTTTGAATTAAATTTACAAGTGGTCGGTTTTCTCATAGCGGGTCACAATTAGTCTACTCTCTAGAATTAAATGGATTCAATTACCATTATTTCTCAAAAGGGTGAGACAGCAAACCAAACGTTCAGGAAGTCTCAACTGTCCCAATCGGCATCATTCAATTTTACACATCATAAAATAGCAAAATTGGGGGTTTGAGCCCCCCCTCCCCCCTGCCCCCTGTGTCTCCCCCTTGACATTCATCTCTCAAATAGACTCAATCTCTCTGATATATGTTTTTGGTGCTACAGCAGAGTTTTAACAGATTCTGTTACCTTTCCTTCAGGCAGTCACTATTAGCTATCAGAATTTTTCGCTTGTATGTTTGTGGTTGAGCTTTTTCTTTTAGTAGACTATTATTTATCATTGGCCACCTTCTCTTTGCACAAAGAGCTTATAATAATCTAACTGAAAGCATGGTAAGAAGATTATAGTAAGACCTTGTGCAATTATTGATAACTCTTGCTGAATTTAATACATAAAAAAATTCTTAAAATTTTCTTTCCTAGAAATGTTTTGAGAAAATTAATTATTGAAAGAGTCTTTTTTAGCCAGGATTAAAAAAAAACCTGAGTTAATAAGGCCCCATAATCTTGTATGAAAGTATTCTACATTATCTCATATTGTATATGTACTTGACATCATTAATTTAGGTCATTGCCAGGCAGCACGGATAACCCAGTTTGAAATTTAAGTGAATTCCATTATACTACTCTTGTTCTGGCCAGGCAAGCTGGTAGCATATATTATTTGGATTGTACTGTACCTAGAAGTAAGTAATAATAGAATGTTATAAAAAAAATTAGCAGATGTTACACTGCCTTTTCGTAATGCAGCTCACAACTTCACTCTTCTAGACTTGTCCGGTATAGATTTTTGAATTGGTTGCTTATATCATTGGACACTGAGCGAAGGAGTGAGACAGTATTCAGAGTGAGTAATTGAAAATCAAATAAATTTTGTATTTTATATTAAATATATTATTTATTGGAGTGTGAGAGAAGCGAGAGCAGGGACAGTTTGAGGGATAATACAATCAAGTGTCAAGGATATTTGTATTTATCACACTGATATATTTAGGTACATGACCCTGAGTGGCTGTATTACAGCAAGTTCATTATCCTCTTAGATATAGCAGCAGCATAAACTTGCCACTTTTCCTGGTTTTTACAGCTACCTTCTTCTATGTTAGCTACTCAGCTTGTTAGCAGCTGCTAAAATATCTGGCTGGGGATAGGTAGCCTCTACAACCAACTTTAAAACAGCTGAGAGTTACTAGTCCTAGTACAATTACAGCAGTGAAGGTATCTAGTATGGAATGAACCACTTATTATACTTGTCAGAGTGGTATGGCTAGATATTTAACTCTCAGGCTATATTTTAACTTGCCTATGGCTCATGGAAATATTTTACCATATCATACTCTGACATATGAAATAAGTATTATTGGCGAGCGAGCGAAGCGAGAGAGACACTATCAGGGGTAACACTATTGAAATCTGGGATATTTGCTTATTAATAGTACAGCGCATAAGTTACCCATTCAAAAATGTATGGGAAAAATCGCTGTTCAATTGAAATTGCACAAGGAAAGTGAAATAGCGCGTAACTAATTGAAATACCTTGGTAACCAAGTGGAAACTAAGTGAAATACATTGGTAGCTAAGTGAAATAGCACGGGTAAGTGCGCACGCGTGCCGAGTTAACCTCGGAAATGTACAGTTCGAGTAGACAGTGTCATTCTTTACCACAGAAGCTCTACCGATGTTAGACGGAATGTTGTTCAACACATTCGGAGGAGCAGCAGGTTGAAAACGAAGTTCCAGCGGAAGCTAATCCTGAAGTAAGGAGATAGTGAGTGAACGATATAGTATAACTACAATTGCAAATGACTTTTTAAAAAGCTCGCCTACTATTAGCGAGTGATAGCAAGGGTAACATGTGCTATTAGGGATCAATAGCACTCGTAAAGCAATTGAAATAGCACTCGGCTTCGTCTCGTGCTATTTCAATCGCATTACTCTAGCTATTACTCATACATATATATGTTTGGACATATTATGTATGTCATATTTGTTCTTTGACCCTGGCACTTTTGTGTCAGTTTGGCAGTCAACACTGTCCCAAACTTCACTAAACAGAATCTTCCGGTGTATCGATCATTACCCGCATCATCCTAAAATTGAATTGTTTAAAGTTTTGAATTCTTTTGCGGGTGCAGTTAAAACTTAAAAACTTACTGGAGTTCCATTTCTATTCGAGTTAGTGGTGGTGGTAAGTTAATGTGCTATTTGTTATTGTTATAAGTCCTGCGCAACAGTATTTACTTGAAAATTGATTGGTCATTATACTAATCATGAAGGTAAGCCTTGTATAGGTATGTCCAGTTGTGTGATAGTATTGTGCTGCATTAGAGCTACTACAGGAAAACCGGGCACAACGCGGCGTGCGTAAATATCGAGAAAAGATCGATCGATTTCTTAAAAATGTATTGTTTCAAGTCGACGGAAGGGAACGGTTAGGTCTATTATAGCGGGAACGATTTAAGCTACGACGATAAAACTTGGAGAGCTCAATATCTGGACACCGACAACTCTGTAAGTGCAAACAAATTTTTTTTCGAAGGGTGCCGCGTTGTGCCTGGTTTTCCTATAGATGGTCACATATTTAGATATGTATGTCATTTTGTACTTTGATCTTTGCTTAATGTTTGAACCCGTACCATACTCCACTAAACAATCATTTGGTTTAGTGATCTCTCTTACCTTTTGTCATTCAAGGGAATTTAGTAGTTTAGCCCTTTGAATTAGATTGTCTCTGACATGATCTGAATGTTTCATGATGCAAGTAAGTCTTATTTAGGTTAGATTCAAAATGGTGCAATAATTCCTTACAAATGCTTTTTTTAAGTCAAATAATTGCAGTGATTTGATACTACAACTTGAAAACCCTTTAACTTTAAAAAGTTGACCTTTTATAGTAGCTGAGTGTTTTTTATCAGGAACATAGCGATAAATAAGCCACAATTACACAGGAAAATTGAGGTATTTGTTAGATTTTATGGTCACAGCTACATAGCTACTTGTACTTTAAAAATAAGTGGACTAAATGGTGCTTAGGTGAATAGAAGTTAAAAAATTAACTAGGCAAACTATTTAGCTAAATACAACCTTTTTCGATTTTTATACATACAGATTTTGTAAGGGTAAAAATCAAGATTAGATTTAGAAGTGTTTTACCTTATTTGAATTTCTTGTACACAATGGTTTGCTTGCCACAGTGCTCAAGCACACCATTAATATGTGTGAATGTATGTGATCCCTAAAGCACATGCATGATTTATTTTTCTCCTAAAAACTGTTTTTAACTATCCCATAATTTCTTCTGACATTAAAGCAGTGAGTCTTATTACAGTATGCTTAATGTTTTTTTTCAGTCTCAGGAAGTTGTGACTAGTGGCTATTAAGACATTAAAACCCTTTACTAGATTAATTTTGGAAAATTCTGTCAGATACAGAAACTAAGAGCTTGCTGTCAAGAGCTATCAGTGCTTCACATGGTATGAGCAGCTAAACTGAAGCTATCATTTTGTATTAATTAGCTGATTTATTATGGTCTTGTATGTTTAGAAATAGAACTGCTAAATGATGCCTTGTTTGTGAAAAAAAAGAAGAGTCTAGGACATTAACCAGGGGCAGCTGACGACACTTTACAGGTTACTCTATCCTGTGTTCACTGATTTCTTCCTTCTGCCGAAATTGAGCAAAAAATCTTGCTGTTGTAAAGTTTTAGGCAAAGGATCTTCAACTGATACAAAACTCAGGTGCAAAATATACGAGTAGAATCTTGTTCTGTTCTTTGCGCTTGTCTTTTAAATGTTTGTGTCTCCTCACCAGTTTTTCTTCAGCTGTTATCCCTTTTGGCTTCAGAGTGTGATTTGGTAAAATGTCCTCATTGAGGCGCCACCCCCTCTGGCACTTGCTGATGCTTAAAAATTTCGTTTAATATTGAACTAACTTTACTTGTCCTTTCAAACACCTGACTGAAATGGTGTCATGTACATTAGCCCGTAGCTAACAGTACTGCTAAGAGGTAAGACTTCATGTATTGGGATGGCTAATCAGAATGCCCTTCACTGCTGGTATGTAGCCCAATTTTTTAAGTCATAAAATGATAGATGAATAGCTTTTCCATTGTTTTCCACTTATATTTTTTTCCACATCAGATTGCCGACCCAGTCTTCCCCATTTTTCTGGACTAGACCTTATTGGACGTGTTGACATGCCACTAATGAATAAATTCATCTGTTATGAAGATCATTAACCTGGGAATAAAAACCTACTGGCTATTTTCCTAGTGCAGGCTGTAAAAAAGTCCAGCACTTGTTCAACCCTTTCCTCATTGCTTGACCGTTCAGTATGTCACCGTCGCTGTGTAAAAGTATACTCTATTAAGGCCGAAAGGGTCTTTGAGCCATTTTTATCACTTTAAGCTCCCTAGCTCATTTACTTTTTGCCGATCATTAACTAGTGTGCACATGTGAGATGGTTATAGTAGCTTTCCAGTGTGTTTTTCTGTTTGTGTGTCTGTCTAATTTTGATTTTGGAAAATCTGACGAGGAACTTACTTTGAATGATGATTTAAGACTTCTAATGTTACTTTTTTGGAATTTCAGGCCGATTTTTGAAGCTATCAGTTTCATGTACGTAATGTATACCTTTTGTGGGTACCCTTTAATCACATTGTGACCATGTGAACCAATAATATCTTGCATTAAGTGGTAGTTTTGTTTTGTGCTTGTTGTCTGAGTGCTTGAATTGGAGTTTCATGCTGAGATTATATCAATGAGTGTCCCTTGCATGTTTAGATGCTTTTATAAAAGCAACATTTCAATCTACCATTTTCATTGCACAGCTATAATGATACCTGATGGTTTGAGGGGGGTTCACACCTTTGGTGCTTTATTTCTATTGCATTCAACAAAATACCCTGCATTATAATGTTGCTAAAGATTGCCACGGAGCTTCGTAGCATGCGCTGGCGCATTTGTAGAAGAAATGAGTACACATAAGCTTATGGAAGATGTTGGGGTTGTAATTCCCAACATTGGGTTTGAAACAGCTATTGAATGACCAGCTCTGTAGCTAATAGCTTACTGAGCAGTGGAAATAATGGTTAAATCATGATAAAAAACAGTGGTGTAGGAAGATGTTTCAGCGGGGCTCCAAGGATAGGTTTAAAAGTGTTCATGTGAAATATCCCCTCGTTAGATTGTGCTCCAAAATTATGGGGGGCTCCAGACCCCAGACACCCCCCGCTTCCTATGCCACTGGCAAATAATGCCACAACACAGTTAAATGAGTAAGTAACATATTGTAACTTCAGGTGACTGAAAAAATTGTGATCTTGCACAAAAATGATATCGATGATACCCATTCATGTAAGTGCCATCTGGTCTGACCTAGATATGTTGGGGGAAAGGCTGATTGTTTACAAATAGGACGAGTCTGTTTGTTGCTCTTTCCCTGACAGAGGAGATTGACTATTTGTGTCAGTATCTTATCACCGGGAAATATTTTTGTCACCCTTGCCAAGGGCCAGTCACAATTGAATAGAATTTCACCTTTTATGAGGACTATATCTCCCACCTTATAATTGTGTGTGGGCCTCTTCCACTTATACTGAGCCATCATAGGTTGCAAATAGGGAATTGTCCATGCTTATCAAAGTTCCTTTTGAGTCGTTATACCAAGTTGCAAATTTTGAGCAAGGAAAGGTGAACTGTGGCATCTGGTCCGTGAACTAGAGGAGCTAGCAGGGGTTATTACCAGACGGGATTTGCACAAAGTTTGATGTGTACAGCCATGGTGGTTAGACAAATAAAAAGACAGGCATAGCACTTGACTCTGGTAGGCTTACAAATTATTCCTTGGTGAAAGAATGGTACTGCAAAATCCACTCTGGTATGCTCAAAAGGTGGTGGTGGTGTAGTTCTCAACAGTGGTGGCATTCCCATTCTCTGATATAGCGGTTAAGAGTACATTTCTGGCATGTAGAAGCTTGAATAATTTCTGAGGCCCGAGATGTAATAATATGTCTCTAATATCACAGACATGAGAGAAGAAATACCAGCATGTTAATATGTAATAAGTAGAGTAGAAAGGAAAAGTTCTGTGAGAGTAGAGTTTATAGATGGGAGTATTAGAGAGTGAGAAGAGGGGGAAAAGTCAGGATCGCGAACTCTACCATTGATTTTGATGAGCTGATTAGCACCCTGTGAAATGTCATACTTGGAGAGGAAGTGATGAAAAGGCAGATTACATCCAGACTGTACAGACCCAAAGACTTCAGCAGGTGTCATCCTCTGTGCCACTTGAAGAAGACATAGTTTAGCAGCTTGAAGTTACTGTGAAGTGAGTACACTACACAAAATACAATATTTAGTCTGAACATTGTGGATAATCCCCTGATTCATTGTACTAAACACATTAATTTGCTGAAAAAGAAAGTAACAGTCCAGAGAGAGAAATCGGGATCAGGTTGACAATTTGGACAGTAGCAACAATGATAGCTCAATTGTCAGGTATCGGTTGCAAAACATCGTAGGTTGTCCCATGGGACAATAGAAAAGTCCAATGGGATATATCCCATCAAAAATTTGAAATTTATTTAATTTGTAACTTTCACTGCAAGGAATCCCTCGTTGTGGTTGAATAGTTGTGCTAGCCTTTTGTATTTGTAGTGACATAAATGGTACACCCAATATGAGGGGCTTTGCCTCTCATAACCCTCCTTGATGCTAGGAGTGACAGGGGAAGGGGAGGTGGAAGTTGTGTCCCCCTCCCCCCATATCTCCTAGATGCTATCACAAATGCATGTTTTTGGCAACTGTGGGTTAATTTGACAATATGACTATAGGACTCACCCCTATAAGTGGGTGGAGTCTCCCAGGAACACTCGACAGTTGATGACAAAGCTGGACTACTATAATGAGTGGGTATGTATTATCCGTTGAGCTGAGGCAACTGGGATTTTATAAAGCATCGTGGAATTAATCCATGCATGTATGAGAGAGAGAGAGCAATAGAATGACAGACACAACGAATGCTAGGATTGTGGGTGTGCTACGTTGACAGATGCCTGAACCTTGTAGGACCACCCTTTTGTCAACTCAGAAGGGAATCTTGCACAGATGGTAACTCCCCCTGAACATCGTGAGAGCCCCGAGTTGTAGTTGCTCCCGTGAAGCAAAAAAGATATATGGGGGTGGGCTCAACGTCACTTGCAAAACGTTCTGAAGAGAGCCAAACGCCACAAAAACAAAATCAAACTAAGTTCGGGAGACAACCCACAGAGCTAGAACTAGGGGACTGCAGTACAATCTTACATCTTATTTTACACATGACATGAATTCCAATTTATGAGAGTGTGAATGTGGTTGACACTTGTGGGAAAAACAATGAATATGATTAATGTTCACTAGTCCAGTGGTCACCCTGTACCAGCATTACAATTTCAATCATTTGTCTGGGGAAGCCCAGACACACTAAAAGCGTAAAACAGCAACTGTGCTGCAACCAATTCTAGCCTACAAATTTGAGTGAGGCTACTTTTGACTTTGAAGTTGCTAGTGTGACTGTCATTGATATAGTTCCATCTTCATGCATAGCTCTAAGATACACCACAGCACCATAGGTAACAGTAGAGGCATCTAAATGCCATGAAGAGACTGGGTACTATTTGGAACGTTCGATGGTACAAGTCGCCGAGGAGCTGATAGTGATAAAATCCACTGCTTCCATTTCTGGGAAATGTTATCTGGAACTGGATTGTCCCAAGAGAGCTTTAACTGCCATAATTCCTGTAGAAGAAAATTTGTAGCCGGAGAATAAATCTCATAATGTTGAATGTGGCAGAGACGAAGGCTACTACATGCAAGGTTACAGGAAGAGTGTCATTGACACATGGAACGGGATTCATGAAAGTTATCTTTGCTCACATCCCAGTGAATACCAAGTGTCTTAGATGCTGATGAGAGAGAAGGTAAGTGAAGGTCAGCTAGCTCCCATAAATCTTCTGGTATAGAGTCCTAAGATGGGAGATGTTTGCTTTGGCACTTTCTCAGAGTGTTTTTAGGCCAATTTGAGCAAATGACAGAGCTCTCATCTGATTTTATCAGCTTCTTGAAGAGTAGACACTCCCGACGGGAAAATATCAACGTAAAATGAAGTGAAAATTCACTGTGAAGCCAAGGATGTGTGTTTTTGTTCAATTCGGCTAAGTGGTGAAGAAATTTGGTGGCTATGAATGGTTATGGCTTGACAATAGTGTTAGTCTATTTATATGGTAGTCTCTGATCTGTCCTTGATTATCAAGTAGGAGAAAAAAGTAGTGGTCCTGGTCTTGTGGTTAAAGAGCTACTTCTTGAAACATCTTGCTGATGTCAGCGCTGAATGTAATATGGTGTAAATGAAATTTCACAAGGATAATAGTGAGAAGAGGATACAGGTTTGGACCTGTAAGCAGTAGATCATTAAGAGAGGTATCAGAGAATGAGTTCGCAGATGCATCAAAGACTGTGCATAGCTTGAATGAAGATTTGCCCTTAATACAAGGCAATTGAAAGATCTTCAGATCATTTAGGTGGTGCAATGGCTTGTAGTTTGGATTCAATGTGGCATTTCACTGTACATGTAATAGATTCTGAGTGACTTGAATGAATAGAACATATCTCAGCATTCACACAGTATTTCTTATCATAGGATCCATGCTTTGCACTAGCAATCGTTGTTGATGAAAGGGCTTTTAGAGGTGTATTGAGGTGTAAGACAGCAATGTTCTCTGAATCTATGAGGAATTGTAATGTTGAATTCGGCTGAAGAAATGACAGCAAAGAATAGCAGGCTAATTAAATTGTCCAGGCTTTTCACTACAATGAGTTGATGCATCTATGATAAAACTAAAACTGGAAACAACAGCAAATGCCAGATCAGCTCAATTTCCAGACATCACATCTGCTACCCTATTTTGGCATATGCTTAGAAAAGAGTTTAAACTTATAATAAACCTCATAAAAAATAAACATTATAAATATAATAGGCAGATCAAAACAGGCTATCATGGCTATGTTATTGGAGTAGAAATATGCCTGCTTTCTTGCCCCAATAGGCCCTCATAAAGCAGCTGCTACAGTGATTGTAACAAGTTTTTCTGATTGAGATGACAACTTTATATCATTTTTGAGTCCAAATTAATTGAAACCTCCATACCTATACTGCTACTGCATCACACCCACATAAAGTAGATGTATCTGTGTAAAATGTGTACTGAAACAAGAGCTAATGCCATAAACTGAAATACCGGATAAATGACCCAGAAAATATAGCCCCCATAAGACATCAGCAAGATCTGTGGCTGACAGGCGAAAATGATGTGGCTTTGGTGCATGCTGAATAATCAAAACAATACACTAAGAGATAAATTGCCTGACTGCACTACCATTGCTGCATGGCAGAGATGGTGTCTAAAAACCGAACAACAATTAGTTGTTGACTTCCTGCTGGCCCAACTCCTGATAATTTCCTGTAGTAAATACAATTTTTTTTATCAGGGATCTAGTCTCACTTAGCCAGATCCTTTATTACCCTTTACCCGCTACATGGGTGGAGGAAAGGGCTATTTTTTCATATTCTTTGACAGAAATGCAATACAAGATTATAATTTTCTTAGCTGCAGAAATGAATTGTTATCTTTGGCTATAGTATTAACATATGATAGCACGGGAAACTGTGGTATTTGGATCAATAACATTCGTGTGGTGATAAATTTCACTCGGCTTCGCCTCATGAAAATTTTCTCACTCCACTTGTGCTGTTAATCCCGAATACCATAGTTTTCCTTGCTATTATATCTCCAAATACTTATGTATTCTACAAATACATACAAGACAGGTGATCCAGCAACCTCCAGCAACCTAGGTTTAATATGCAACTCCAGTATGACACCTGCAAGAACAGTGTGTGATAACTGCTACTTTGCAATATGACCAAACTCTAATATATCATGTAAGTGCACACCAGATTGGTGATCAAGCAATCTCTGGCCACCCACGTGTGAATATGCACCATACCCACCCTACATCTCACATCCTTCATTTCCCCCAAATTATAACTGAACCACTAAGCCATGCCACATCACTCTGCCCCCCCCCCCCCCCCGTCCCCCCGCCGGCGATGGACGCGCTCCCGGCTCTGCGGGCGGCCTCCTAGGAGGCATACCTTG
>WLWI01004998.1_pt1 | contig 11116 bp, 11 predicted proteins | sample 6701501 | NCBI WGS metagenome assembly WLWI01 (sample SAMN12718690, study PRJNA515312) | sponge metagenome | isolation source: marine sponge | host: Mycale hentscheli | place: New Zealand: South Island, Marlborough, Capsize Point | collected 2014-11-01
GAGTGTCGGTTGGGATTATTTGTTTACTGCTGATACTCACCACTCCACAGTCCATGGTGATATTTCTTCTGAACATCATCCACTGAAGTCTTACTCCAAGTTCAATGCCAATGAAGTCCAGGACAAAAATTGCTGGGAACGTGGTCTAGCCCAGGAGTGGAGAAAGAAAAAGTGTGCCCAAAAGATAGTGCACAACAACCCGGCCTGGAAAATGTCACCTGAAAGAGTTTCTCACACTAACTTTGACAATGGTTGTCATAGTGGCTGGTTCACACCTAATGAAGCTTCTATTCCATGTGATATGACATCTACACTTCTTCCGCCTCCTCATTGGATGCTTTCTGAGCACACACCTCCCCAGGATCTTTCTTTCAGCTTCTTCACAGCCCATACTGAAGAAATAAAGCACGAGGACCTTGATGTGGGTGAGCTTGTAGACAAAGTAATAGAAGACGTGAGCACTAGCAACACCGACCACAACCATCAGCCATTCACAATCAACAGACACAGTATCTTCTGACAGATATGAGGAAGCAGAATGCTATGCTGCAGCCTCCAACATGGAGCAGTATGCAGAATGTGCGAGTTTGCCTCTCAAAGCTTCTACAGACTCAAGTTTGAAATACCAGGGCTTCACATCTGCGAATGATGCTAATTGCCAAAAATGGAGCTTGACAAATGCTCACAAAATTGGTGGAATAAGCAGACCGAAGTTAAAACTGTGTTCAAAGATCAGCAATACATGTTGGAAATTGATGAACTCATCAGAACTCCCTACAGTTACAGCAACATAGAGAAAGAATTGGTAGGAAATCAGGATGAAATTACCAATGGTGAAGATAAATTTAGCAAATTTTCTAAGACCGTCACTCAGAGTAGAAAATTGGATGATGATGAATGGGATGTTGACATGGCAATGGACGATGAGGAGAAAACTGACATGGTGGTCAAGGATGAGGTCACAAATGACGAGAGTTAGGCAGAGGAAACAGATGAGGATATGGGAACAGTCCATGATGAGTGTGATGAGGACAGGAGAACAGATGAGAATGAGGGGACTGATGATGATGATAGAAGAGAAGATGTGGATAACATTGTAGTAGTTGAAGAAGTTGGATATGAAGACACTGATGAGGAAACTGATGAAGAAATAGATGAAGAAGAATTTGATGGTGATAATGATGAGGATTTTGATACTGAATCTGAAGAGGATGAAGAATATGATATTGACTCAGATACCAGTTCAGAATATACAGTTAGAGAAGTAGATGTGGATTTGGATGCAAGCTCATCTCACAGTGATTCTTTTTTCTCAGGTCAAGCCATCACACGCTCCAATGGATGCAAGGACATTAGAGTCTTTGCATATTTGACCAGTGCAAGTTCAAGTCTAGCAGCTAATGTAGAGAGGAAAGACAATTCTGTTGAGCAATGTGCAAATGCCATCACTAGTGCAGATGAAGCACCTTGCACTAACCTTAGCAGAGGGTGAGTGCCTAGCACAAACAGAAACAAAGACAGCATCATAAGTTCCACCAATTCTTTTTGACAGACTTCATCAGGATGAGCGTGACTCCAGTAAGACCGGTCTCAATCCACATGAGGAAGACTTGGAATATAAACCTCGATACTCAGATATCATTCCAGATTCTGAAGTGGATGGGATCAATTCTGGTGGTACACACACCCAAACAGTTCCCAAGGTTGGTTACTGAACATTATTTATCCTTCTCTCTTATCATTCTCTGTTTCAATTTAGATACAAAGAAAAAAGAAATGGTTGGTAAGGCTCAGGAATGCCAAGCGAAGATTTTCAGCACCTATCAAGTGTCTAATGTGCTGTGTAGTACCATTAAACCAAGAATAAACTTATTCATTTATCTTGTCCAAACATTAATTTCTGTGACTTGATCATTGTTCACAATGTTCGCAAATTATCATGCAACTGACTATCTTTAAAACAATTATGAATATACATTATTCACTCAACTTATTTCAGACCAATGTCCTACTGCAGCTTGCTTGACGAGAAGGACGATAAAGTTTGACTTGAGACTCTACCAGTAAAAAGATAAATTTTTGTTGAGGGGAGGGGGGTTAAGGGGCATACATACCATCAATACATATACACTGGTGGTATACTTGAGCATAATGGTAAACAAGCCTGCTATCTACTAAATAGAAAAAAAAATTCCTAACAAAATCTGAAACAATTATGAGGGAATTCAGTGTTGGAATGTAAGACAAAGTTAATAGCAATTTCATTAGTATTTGGACCTAAACTTAAAAACCTGCTTCAATTAGACCATAGTTCTCCCTTTTTTACCTTCAAAATCTAAATACTCTGTTTGTAAGTATGTCTATAAGTGACTGATAACTCAAGTCTATTTTAAATATGTTAAGAAAATAACTGATACAACATAGTTCTACTGTACACTCATTGCCTCGGTGACTATTCTGGCCATGTTTTGAGTCTCGATATCTTAATATCCAAAGAGAGGATAAACTTGGGATATTGAAGTTAGGCACAAATCAAGTGCCATGAGTCAAAGATTAGCTTTTGCTCTTGTAAAATAAAATAAAATATTATTTTGGTTTTAAGTTATAACATGAAATTGAGATAATACCAACAAAGAATCAAAATCATAAAAAGAGAACATTAGTACTGTACATTATAGTATAGTAATTACACACACTATAACCTCAGCTATAAAGCATTATTTAACTTGTTTTGGTAGTCAGTATTGACTCTCTTCATACATAACTCTACATTGAACAAATATATAGCTAGTCCTTGAGAGTGTAGGCATAGAATTCTGTTTGCTTTTCTTGGTATTTTACTTCAGTAGTAGTTACTTCACTTCTGCAATAGCCAAGGACCAAAGTTGAGACATATATATGAACCAAGTTTAGAATTCACTGTGGGAATGCCCACCCATGAGAACCCTCAGTGAGGGCAGTGAATGCCTGTTCAGAGAACAATAGTTATTATTTCAATGGTCATATCTTACATCTTTTTGTTAGTGTCATGTGAGTTGTGTGTGGCTGGGTTTTATAATACTGAAGCTAACCAAAGATTTTTCAGATAGCCTGTGCCAGCCTTAACCCGTAAGAGACTACTACTCTCTGGTGGCAGCGGAAGAAGCTACCCTTCCCCTAACCGTCCCCACATTCACTATTAATCATCCTTCGACATTACTAACACAAGTCCTAATACTCAATTAGGTTTGGGATTAGAAAATTGTAATCATATAGGACCATTGCTAGGTTAAAAAAATAGTTACCAGGGTTTAGCTTAATATAGCAAGGATTTTTCTTAAAAGGAAATAACGTTTCAGTCCTCGGACCTTTTTCAACAGGGTGCAGGTGTGTTTCATCATCTGTGGCTAGCATATAGCTAATGGTCTGACACTAAACAGCAATGTAGGAAGATGCTTCAGTATAGAGAGGGGGGAGGGGGAGGGGCTCTAAGGGCATGTTTTTGTGATTTAAAAATGTTCATTTGAGAAACCACCTCATTAGATTGTGCCACAAAATTATGGAGGGGGGCTCCAGCCCCCAGAGCCCCCCCCCCTTCCTTCCTACACCATTGCTAGCTGAATCAGTCAATCTCATGTTTTGTAGTAGGCGTAGTGTGTCTGCTAGTTGTATTACTATTGTTACTTAAATTAATTATTAATAATTACTAATTAATCTTAAATTGAGCAAATCGGTTGAGCAGAGATTCTGGGGCAGTAGTTACCATGAAGGACTTTAGAGGCAGGAACCTAGTACACTACTCTAGAGAAGTCACCCACACTGATTGACCCTAACCCTACGTCTCCACGCATACTTTATTTTCTACTTCATCATCATCAAATCCATAAAAATATCACAAAGTGGATGTACATGCATGGCTGGCCCCATCTTCATATTGCAGTAGTCTAATGTCTCATTGCCAACATTGAGATGCCCACTTAAAATAAACTTAAATTAGTTGTGTAGTCCAAAACTCTCAGATATTTCGACTTTTCTTCTTCAGTGATCGATGTTAGTAATAATGGATTTATATGAAATAACTTGCTCACTTGTAATAGTCATAGCTAGCTAACTATATTCATAAATGCTAGTCTGTAATACATTAGATTCATAAGTCATGTGATCAATGTTACTGTTGTTGTTCTCAAGATGGCTTCCTCCCAAGGCTACAAGTGTGAGTTTATAGACACAGTATTAGAAGACTTCCTCTGTAAGAAGTGTAATCTAGTAGCTAGGAGACTAACTCTGACTAGCTGCTGTGGAGAGAGTTTCTGTCAGACCTGTATAGCTGACACTCAGGATCAACGACAGGCTTGCCCAGAATGTAAAAAGAATGAATTTACGTTTTTTGAACATCCTAGAAGTCAGAGAAGAGTTTGCTCCCTAAAAATCTATTGCAGCATGAAGGAGAGGGGGTGTGTCTGGTCTGGACCACTGGACCAGTTGGACACTCACTTGGACCCTCACCTGGACAACTGCCAGTATGTGGACACCAAGTGTCCCCTCAACTGCCTACAGACCATCCCCAAGAACAAGGTGGACCAGCATGTGGCTCAAGAGTGCACTAAGAGACCTCAAGTCTGCCAGCACTGCGGCTTCAAAGCCACCTACGAGGAGGTAGTAGTCACACACTTGCTAGAGTGCAAGTATGTAGCCTTGCAGTGTCCCAATATGTGTGGGGTGAGTTGTGAGCGTGAAGTGATGGAAGATCACATGAAAATATGTCGTCTGGAAGAGGTAGAGTGTGAGTTCAGCAGTGTGGGATGTGATGGTCGGTTCATTAGAGAGGACCAGGACGAACACGCCAGACAGAACAGCCAGAAACACCTCACCTTGACAGCTTCCCTAGCTGTAGAGACTAAAGAAAAGTTCCAGCAAAAATTATTGGAACATGAAAATATACACCTAAAAACAAAGGAAGAACTGGAGCGAAAAATTGAAGCACAGTCGAAGAAGCTGAGGGAACAAGAATGGAAAATCCAGGAACAAGAAAGAAAGATACAAGAGCAAGAAGAGAAGTTAGAGCAACAAAAGAAGACTGTTAAAGAGTTAAGGCAAACACATGAAGAAGTTTTAAGAAGTTGTGATTCCAAATTGAAAAAACTGGAGCAATCTCAGCAAGATATGGCCGCTCTGATTTTCTTAAATAGAAAATTCGAAATGCAGAAGTTTAGTGTAGAAAAAGCAAAAGACTGCCTGGGAGATTGGAAGAGTCCTCCAATATACACTCATGCAGGTGGGTACAAATTCTGTATTGGAATAAATGCCAACGGAACTGGCAAGCGCCGTGGACTAGGTATCGATGGGAACCTGTACGCCATGCCAGGTAATTTTGACGAGCAACTGAAGTGGCCAGCTCACGTGCAATTTGAAATAGAGATCATTAACCAACATGGACACAATGCCAGCCACTCTGGGATCTGGACCTGGAAGAAACCTGTCGTCCCGTACTTTCGCATGGGAACCTTGTGGCAGTCGGGTACATTTATCCTTCATTCGAGTTTAGAACATTTCCTAGTCAATGACACTTTGTATTTTCAGATTTCTAAAGTTATTGTTAAATAAAACTAGTAGTAAATAATTTCATAACTTATTCATGTACTTGAAATACATTCAGTTGGTGACAAATTTTGTCAAATAATGTAAGTTTAAACGTGTCTAGCTATTGTTTAAATTACATCCGGTTAGGTTCGTTTGCCATTCGTACTCAAGCATTCCAGTAGCTGTTCTGGTGGTCAGGCTGGCCCGGCTATGGCAGGACCACTTCTTCCATAAGTGGGTGTGTGCTAATCTTGTTAATAAAACCCTTTACCTAATTTTTATAATTTGCTTGTGCATAAATTGCATGTTTTGGGAGCGTAGTTCACAGCTAAACTGCATCCAGTCCTCCGCCAAAGCCTATTGTGTTTGGACAAAGTCCGCATCAATCAATAGGGTAGAGTATCAAAGATAAGTTTTAACTGTAGTTCATCATAACTTTTAATCTAGCAGGTTGTTAGAATAGCTTCACTATTGTGGGGCTGAAGACTATACACTCTTTGTTGTGTGTACCTGAAAGCAAAAGAAAAGTTACTTAAATTGGTGGGCGAAGCAGTTATAACTTTTCACTGATTAAAATTATGTTTGCTATGTACTTACAATTGCACACTTCTATTTTACTAGAGGGTTTTCTCTATCTATGTACTTTAGAAATGCCAGAGCAGCCCTGCCTAGTAAGATAAACCACAATATGCAGTCCAGTCAGATTGTAGAAGACCACATTGACCGGGGAGGGGTAAAGGTGAGGGGAGGAGGGAGGGGAGGAGGGAAGCCATCATGTTTACATAGCAAGCAAGTTGTTGGCTTGGTGGTTTCACACATTGTTATGAATATCATCATGTGACCCTGCCTCTAAACTGAATGTGATGGTGGGTTGGTGATAAACATAGCAGGAATAATGGCTACCAGTACCAGTCAGCCCAAAGGCTACCAGTGTGTGTTTATTGACTCAGTTCCTGGTGACTTCTACTGTAAGAAGTGTATTCTGGTGGCAAGGAATATAAGCTTGACCAGCTGTTGCACAGAAAACTTCTGTCAGACTTGTATAGCAGACATTCAGGAACAAGGAGAGCCTTGCCCAGAGTGTGGGACACAGCAATTCACTGTTCTTAGCCATGTCAAGAATCAAAAACAGATCAATCTACTGAAACTTTACTGCAGCATGAAGGAGAGGGGGTGTGACTGGTCTGGGACACTGGACCAGTTAGACACTCACTTGGACCCTCACCTGGACAACTGCCAGTATGTGGACACTAACTGTCCCCTCAGCTGCCTACAGACCATCCCCAAGAGCAAGGTGGACCAGCATGTGGCTCAAGAGTGTACTAAGAGACCTCATGTCTGCCAGCACTGCAGCTTCAAAGCCACCTACGAGGAGGTAGTAGACATACACGTGCCAGAGTGCAAGTATGTCCCCTTGCAGTGTCCCAATAAGTGTGGGGTGAGTTGTAAACGTGAATCATTGGATGGTCATTTGAAGATATGTCGTCTGGAAGAGGTGGGGTGTGAGTTCAGCAGTGTGGGATGTGATGGTCGGTTCATTAGAGAGGACCAAGACGAACACACCAGACAGAACAGCCAGAAACACCTCACCTTGACAGCTTCTCTAGCTGTAGAGACTAAAGAACAACTCCAGCAGAAGTTATTGGAGCAAGACAGGAAGCACAAGGAAGTGGAGGAGAAGCTGAAGAACAAGATAGAAGAACAAGACAGAAAATTGGCAGAACAGCAACTACTACTTAATGAACAAAAGGAAACTCTGAAACGAGAACAAGAGCTGAGACAGATTGTCATGAAGCTGTCCAGAATGATGCTACAGAGAAGGTTTGAAATGAAAGACTTTGAAAAAATCAAGAGCCAAAACATAGAGTGGAAGAGTCCAGCCATGTACACACACGTGGGTGGGTACAAGTTCTGCATCGGAGTGGATGCGTACGGGTTTGGTGAAGGGAAAGGAAATTCCATTGACGTGGATGTCTATTGTATGCTTTCCGAGTTTGACGGTGAGTTGAGCTGGCCGGTTGACGTTACGATTTCTGTGGAACTTATCAACCAGCAAGGACGGGAGAATGCCAGCTGCACTGAAACTTTTGAATTGGAGAAGCCAGTCCTCTTGTATCATCGAGTAGGATCTCTTAGACGTATTCCAACTGGCTTCTTGAAGCATTCTGAGCTAGACAGCTTCTTGGACAATGATACACTTTTTTTTTATGTGTCGCATATTCAACTATCACCAAAGCCACTTTTTTAAAAGGATTTTTTAGACTAGCATTTGCTGTAAATTAACCATAGCCGGTGTGCGAACTATTACATTACAGCAGTTACACTGTGTGCAGACTCTTGAGAGCCCTACATTTCCTTCACCAGTTCTGAGCTTTCCGAAAATTATGTGTTTGGTGTCGCACCATGCCCACACAACCCCTCCTCCTCATCACCTTGTACTTGTGAAGGTTTACATTACCGATCAAATACCTACATTTATAATGTCCCGGTTACTTCTCGCCCGTTTGTGCGCTTGTCTTCCTCCTCATAATAAGTTACGTCAATAGCTTTAAAACTCTAACTTGCCAGGCATGTGTGGATAAACATTGTCAATTGAACGTACTTGGTAATGGTTGTCACACACTTTAGTCAGGTGCACAAGGTGCCAAACGTTGCACGCACTATCTATTCAGATATGGGGTAAAAATATATAAGATATAGAGGTTCAAAGAATACTTAATTAATTTATAGTGTCAAATCACAGTACGTTTAATATTCTAGATCATTAAAAAAAAAAAATGGTGGATATAGAAGAATTTGTGTAAAAACAATTCTTTAAATTAAAATGAGAACAATCTCAAAAATATCAATTACCTGACAACTCGCAGCACACGTACGCAAGTAATTGCTGGCATTTGCATTGTAACATGTGACTCACCACATGCACCATTTACATGAGCACACACAAACACACTTTAATGATGCTGCACTATGCTAGTGGTAATAATATCCCTTTGCCAATAAAGTGGCATACCAGAAGCCGTGCTACTATTAATTAGTCCAATTGGCCGGGAGTAAAAACAAATGCAAAACTAAGCCAATTAATACAAATAAAAACTAAAGCAATGTAAAAGTTGGGCCCTCTTACGTGCTAAGGATCAAGTGGTATTTTGAATATGCTTTTAGCTCTATTTTGTACTAAGAAATGATATTTTTCGCTGATCAGTGCCCCTCCCACCATTTACCTCGTCAGAAGACAAAGACTCAAAGTCTGCAAATTGAGAGTAATGAGTTTCAGCTAGTAAAGGGTCCTCAGGGACGTCATCTTCCACGTCCATATCCCTCCCGTCCTGCGTTGCACCCGCCCACCTCCTTCCTTCACCCGGCAAACCCGACTCGCGCTGCCCGGAGTTTCTGTCAACGCTCACGTCAAATAACGCATCCTGGTCTCCATAGCTACCATCAGTGGACTCCAACTCTCTGTCATGTGACATTCCCTGGCTGCCATTCGTAGGGTCAGTGTCACTTCTGCCAAACTTCTGCCCTGCTCTAGCATCCTTCATTTCCTTTGACTCAGTACCCTGAAAAAAAAGATTAAATAAATCAAGTTTTTTAGTAACAAGAATTCTTATTGTACACGATTGTGAAACAAATATCACACACACACACACACACACACACACACACACACACACACACACCATAAGACTATTCTCTCATACTGTAGCTGCTTTGAGTGATGGTTGAAGGGGTGGCGTTAATGCTCAGAATAAATCAGGAATCATCTCAAAATTGCTTAAAACTGTGTAAGGTAAAGGGTAGCATTACTATTTCAATAGCCAATGGATTATCTTGCTCACCACATTCCACGTACAATAATTATCTCGTCAATATTTTGATAAAAACTGAAATGCCTCACCCAAGCTTCATGTCGTCCAATAGGACTGCGATGCTCGTTGCCGACACCTTTGCCACTGTCTGAGGGGGGCGTTGCCCTGACTTTGTCCGATATCAAACTCATCTCTGAGGCGTCCGTCTGAGCTGTCACGGAAAAGTCTGGATCACTGAACACATCGGGATGTTCCTCCACCCACGGAGGAACCACTCTCGGCTGGGAGAGACACAAAGAGGGGGCACTGTGAACATATGTGTGTGTGTGTGTGTGTATGTGTGTGTGTGAGTGTGTACAGGGATACATGTGGCCAGGTGTGTGTGTGCATAAGTGTGTGTGTGTGTGTGTATGTGTTGCTAGCATGCTATGTGCACGTGTAGCACACACATGTGTGTGTGTGCACAAATTTGAATCTTGTGTCAAGTTTTAATTAAACATTATAATCTGTTCTGTTACAACTAAGAAAATTTGCTATTATTCCACTTCTTCTGTTAAACTTTTGGCACCTGTTGAATTAGCTAACACAAAATATCCTTCCATTATAGTCCAGTACCGAACCCTGACTTGTTATTTTTAAGTTAGAAAAAACACATAATTAGAGAGATTACCAGGAGCACCAACCGTGCTCCATATTAGAACATAGCTGGTGTTGTGACAGGAAGACTTTAAATTTCATAGGTCCCTCAGAAGGGAGCACTTACTGTATATAATGTGCCCCCACCTTTTCATCCCCCCCCCCTCCCCTCCCCTTTCCCCGCCCACTTTATAAGCAGACAGCTATGTGAATATGGGTTAATTATGAAGAATGAATCCTCTACACGGACTATCCTGCCTGGGGTTATTGGGGTTGGGAAATAGTATGGAAAAATTCTGTAAAATTCTGCACTTGTAACTCTTTCATGTTTATTATAAATACATTCCTCTCATTAGAGTTGTTTTTGTTGTTGTGTTTTTTTGTTGTTGTTGTTCTTTTATGTTTATTATAAACACATTCCTACCATTAAGTTAGAGTTGTTATTGTTGTTGTTTCTTTTTGTTGTTGTTGTTGTTTTTGCAATACTTTAGTCTCTCTATGATCAGAATTCTTTCATAATGTTTTTACTTCATCTTTTTTGAGGATATTAAGAGTTTCTATATTACAGCAACTAGTTGAATAAAGTAGGTCACTTTAGTAGGAATCAGTTGATATCTAGACCTTGATAATATTTAATCTATAGTCATCAGGAATGCAAACAAACTATTGAGTAACAACATATTCCAACCTGCTGTTTCTTTTTGTGTTCCTTAAGTATCTTCCTCTGCTCTGCATAGTTCTGCGATATTTCTTGCTTCAGCTTCTCTGCCTCCATGTCTGCACGCTGCTGCTTACGCATCGCCATCTTCTCCCTGGGGGTCAGAACTCTCTTTACTTCATCCTGCACCAACATCTTCTTCTTCACCGGTGTCCTTGACGACAACAAACAAACAAACAATACCAAGGCATGATCAGTCATTCTTGGGTGTGAAAAGTGTGCAAGAACAGTGGCAACGTTCGCAGGAACCCCTCCCCCATTTCTAACAGTAAAAATGTTAAAATATCTTTCCTTATTTTAACACACATACCCACTGCAGACTCCTGTCAATATTTGAATAGATGGCTCACCTGAGATTATGAAATAACTGCTAATAGCTAACTCAACAGTTCTT
>WLWI01004999.1_pt1 | contig 11116 bp, 7 predicted proteins | sample 6701501 | NCBI WGS metagenome assembly WLWI01 (sample SAMN12718690, study PRJNA515312) | sponge metagenome | isolation source: marine sponge | host: Mycale hentscheli | place: New Zealand: South Island, Marlborough, Capsize Point | collected 2014-11-01
TCCCAAAATTCTCCACCCACTCACGTTATCTGGAAAAAAGATGGGAAGCAGCTTTCTCTCAGTAATTCTACTGACTACAAGATGTCTCAGAATCTGTTGGATCGTGTCAATTCTTCTTATTTGAGTACTCTGAGTATGGATGGTGTCTTGGATGACGTGGTGGGAGAGTACTCCTGTGCTGTAACTAACACTCTGGGAACATCCAATACCAGAAATGTCACTGTGGAACGTAAGTTAGATTATGGTAGGGCAAACCAATAATAGTAGTTTTGTTCAAACTATATTAAGCTGTAGTAGTCCAATGTCCTTTATATTAAACCACCTGATAAGGTTTATTGTAGCGACTGGCATGCTTATTAACCCTCAGCATGTATGCGTGAGAGAGTTAGTTATAGTAGTTGTCTTTGTCCGTTAGTCTGTCACGCTCTGATTTTGGAGATTGTTTACTGAGGCTGATTTTTGAGAAAACGCTAAAGTATCAGCTCTACATAAGTACTAGTTTTGGTGGGTAATGTCCCCTTTTATCATGTCATATCTCGCATAGTTGCCAACCATACCGAATTGACGCGACAGTAATGGTTTTCAGATCAATATGTCACCTTGTCATGCTTACCTCTTCTTTTGTCACGATTTTTCTTCTTTCACGATTTTTGCTTAGCCACTATGTGGAAAATACCTAAACTTTAGTCCTCTGGCATGCAATGTTATAGGCTCTTCACTTGATGACTTAAGAAAAGGGTCAGTGAACTTTGGTTAATTTGGTGCTGACCCTTACCTTTCTGTAATTGGTGAATGGGTGAACTGTCATTGTTTTTATTTGTTTTTGTTTTTCATAAAATCACAAATGTAACAACCACAATAAATGCCACAACACCACAAACTTATTTTTTAAGACAGGCTAATGCTTATAGACATAACTATCCATATCTATTGCCTTATTGTGCTTTGTTTTCTGTAGCAAGTTTTACAGAGCAAACCGTGCTGCAAAAAACTTGCCAATGTGCTTGCTCTTTCCTTTTTCACATTCTCTCTTAACCAGGGGTAAACTCTAATAATTTTGATCATGTGATCTCAAATAAGGGACATCTTTTATTTGTAAACCATTTGAATGACAAGGTCTCTTTTTTTTTAAATATAAGCAAAAAAAAAAAAAGGTTAAGATCATTTCTGCTCTTGATAGACGAAATAGTCCAGACAGAACAAACTTCTAATGCATATTTTTGAGAATTAATAAAACATTTCTAATGATACATCTATCGTTTTTTTCCAGTTTCCACAATGAAATATCCTATCAATGATTCAGTCATTCTCGGCTGAAATAATTATAACAATAGCAATTTTTCTCGTTCTAACAGCCAATATTGTTAATTAAAACTAACCTGATGTTTCAACTTCTTGTAGAAGTCCTCTTAAAATATATCCTAGTTACTTTTCTATAATTTTTAGAAGTAATTTTCAGTGTACTGTATAGAATTGATTTGTTATGCCTGGAAAACACCCACCAAAGTAAATGTATGATAAAAAGCAATGCATTTTGTCATATAGTTTTTTTAATGCTGCTACTGCTGTATGTAAATTCCAATTTCTATGTACTTGTTAGCCATTGAAATAACTGGACACGACTCCCCCATTATTGTTGGAACCAGTGGGACCATCAATTGCAGTACTGTTCTAAATGCCAGCAAAATGGAGTGGCTTCTTGTTGGGATTGGAAATGGAGATCCTATAGAAGAGACAACACAGGGACAAACTCTAGTCTTATCACTGAGCCCTCAGGCTACAGAACTCGATGGGGCTAGGCTGACTTGCAAAGTAACAACTACCAATGGCAAAATATTTGAAGAAACAGTAACTGTTCAGATCAAAGGTTGGTAAATCAAAGTAGTATCAGGAATATTTACCATTCACAGAAACATTATTTTAACTCATGACTAACTTTTACTTTAAATGTGAACCAGTCATTTTATATTATTCTTTGTATGTTAGAGCTCAGCCATTTTTTGAATATTAACAGTTCCGGTTCAGTTCTAGTAGGATCAAGATCTTCTTGGTTGTGTGAAGTCAATTGTGTTCAACCTCCACATATTCAGTGGCTGGATAAGAATGGCATCCCAGTTCCTTCCTTTGGGTCTTCAGTTTGGACTGAAACAATTATCATTAACGAGACAATGACACATTTGAGGCTCCATATTAATCCTGTTAGATCTTCTCATGCTGGAACTTATACTTGTACATCATCTGTAGTGTTCCCTCCCTCTGCCAAACAAGATTCAGTGGATGTAATTGTACAATGTGAGTCATGTTTGTTTGTTAACCTTCAGCGCACATGCGTGAGAGGGTTATATAATAGTCATCCTGTCTGTCTGTCTGTCTGTCACGCTCTGATTTTGGAGATTACTGACAATTAACCATTTGATTTAGGTATGGACTTACTCAGGACGAAATTTAGGACCATTCATTGTGCAATTTTTTTTAAATTTCGGACTTATTGTTAAGAAAATGTGAAGCTTTCAGCTCCGTGTAGGTACCAGCTTTTATGGGTAACGCCCCCTAGCATCACGTCATAATCACGAGAGCAAATAATTTCTTACAGCCCATGGTGTAGTTTGCTTTATGCTCAGGGAAGCTAACAGAGTTAAAAGAAGTGGTGACATTTCGCGTTGAAAATGTATGCCATAAGTGTTTCTGGCCTGTTTAGCTTCTTCTCTTATGAAGACAGGTTTCCATGTACAATTTTCATTGCTCGAGCTATATTGATGCCTGATTAAAATTGCTAATAAATTGCTTGTTATTTTAGTCTGAGATTATATTGTAATAGCTAGGTAGTGTTTAGTAGCACTGAGCGTTAGCACCTTTGGCGCTTCATTCGTTTTTGTTCTTAGATAATAAATAATGATAAAGAGTACTAAATTACTAGTGGTATACTCGCACACAGATGGCAAGTGAGCCTGCCTAATTGGGTTACATAAAATTGTTATATGATTTATTTCAGCTAGCCTCTACTTTGATGACAAATAGTATATAGCTCCTAAAAAAACAGCTTTTTTGGTTGGTCCCCAGTGTTTTCTATAGTACCAGAAGACACTGGGGACCAACCAAAAAAGCTGTTTTTTTAGGAGAAAAAAGAGCCCCCGAGCATGCATTTCATCCATATATATATATATATATATATATATATATATACTAGTGATGTACTTCAGCAAAAATGGCGAGTGAGCCATTGTGCACAAATAACAAGGTATAATCTGAAAAAAGTTGATTTTTGCCTTTTAAAAATCTGCATACGACAATAACAATACGGCTACATTTTTAGTTCCCTGAAGCTTACCTCAATTTTCTCGAGTAGTGGCATAGCTTCTGTAGTAAAAAGTGACTACCTAAATGACCAGTAGTATTCTGACAAAGAGCACTCCAGCTAATAAAAAAGGCCAAATTTTTTAATTTCATATGGTAAGGGGTTTCAATGTCATAGTAACCACTCACCGCAACTGACTGTTCAGATTAATTTTAAAGAATTACTGTGCAGTTTTGACTGCTGTACAAAAAGCTGTGCAAAGACAGCTAAAATATTTAATGTTTACTTTGTGCTATTCTTTAGCTAAGCAGTCCTTGTAACACACTACACTTTCACATATACTTGTTCACTCAATATATCAACACAATAACTACTTACCTTCAAGACTTAACTATTAGACAATGGATTTTCAAGTCAGAACAATACTGTTGCATAGGGCATAACTATGACAAACAGCTCATTAGCCAAGATAACTTACCACAGCTAATTCGAATAGAAGATGAAGACTTAACTGCGTCCACAAAAAATTAGATGTGTCAGACACAAACAATTGATGAAGATTGATAAACCAAAGGCTTCTGTTCAGTGTAAAATGGGGACCACCAAGCAAACACAAAAACGTGAGGGTCAATGTAAAAAATGACATATACACGTCTACATATATATAAACAAACAAATATCCCTGTGTGCAATTGCTCACTACTCAGCTCATCAAATGAGAACTGCTGTGAACTAGATAGAGTGGGGACCACTTAGGATGTAAGTCCCAAGCTATTAGCAGCTATTATGAAAAGCTAACACCTAACCTAACAGCTAGCTAAAGCCACTCTAGATTATAGTAGAGAAAAGCTACACTGTCTTACTGTATGTTGCCCCAAGTTAAGACAATCAGTACAATCAAACTAACCAATAATCAAATAGCCTAAAGTCAGAGTTGCAAGTTGCAAAAACTGAGAAAAGTGAGTAGACTGAGAGTGTGAGAGAGAGTCCAGACTATATTCCAGAGCAGAGCACACAGAGTGAATAGAGTGATAATTGTTGTGAAAAGGGGAGTTAATTGTAGTGTACACAGAGTTCAGGAATGAATGAAGTGCAAACAGGGTTCAAGCCTAATTAGGTTAGTGGCTGTTCCAACACCCTGATTCTCAAATTGTTACTTGTCAACTATGCTTGTGCACAGGGGTATATGTACTATTCATACTTATCGAACATATACCAGATTTTCCATTATCCACCCCTACTTTCACGCTTTCTTCACTCACTCACCTATAACATATATATTCCCAATTTTCAATTGTTCAAATTCATACACATTATTATGATCAAGTTCTGCTATCATTTTTATAGTGTCAGCACTATCTGTATATATGGAACAGTCTCCAGGAGGCAACCATTTTATGGGCCAGTCCTTGACATTCTCTTGCATAACATCTCTTAGTTTTACTGTGGATACATCTATACAAGTCATCAACACGTGGCAAGGACCAAGTGGCATTCTACAGTCTAACAGTAGGAGAAATGTCACTGCAACAGAAAAATATATTAGAGGCTTTAGATCTAATCTGACATTTCACTTACTTCAATCGTCTGATTCTGGAAGATATTATTGTAGATCTACAATTAATCCAGTGACTTCATCTCGATTCATTCTATCCAGCAGTAGTACTAGCATCTCCAAATATGTCTCACCAGGTGGGCTTTTCCACATACATCCCAGCTTCCCCCCTCCCCCTAATATTAGCATGTGTGTGCAGTATATTGTTAGATGAGCCCAAATTGACGGCATTTAGCTCAACATAAATTCATGCTAATTACTCTCATAAGAAATATCAATTTGCCTTGTAACTTAGAGACAGTGAACTTGCCAGACTTCCCCTTGCAAACAAAGAACCCTTACAAGCCAGAGACATTTTAATCATGTAAAAAATGTATAGTTTTTGTTTTCATCTCCCATAGAAAGTTAATATCATGTGTAGTGCCTCAAGACTAGCATTATTATTTATATTTGTATTTGTTGTTCAGTGGTTCAGGTGAAGATCCTCATATCCTATGACTCCTTAGACTCTGGGTATTCTCCTCCTATTTATAGAGCAGCAAGTAAAGTAACACTGACTTGTGTAGCCCCAGGCCTGACTGGTTCATTGAGCTATCGCTGGAGGTCCACATGCAGCAGCTGTTTTGCTTCTAGCAGTTCTAGCAAAAGTATTACTCGATCCTTTTTAGTATCTCGAGATGCTGGAACTCACACGTGCACAGTCACTAATAATTATGGAATCTCTGGCTTCAACTCTACTATCATGAGAGTGCATGGTAAAGTAGGATAAAACTTTGTGCAATTTTTTTTTGTAATTGAAGTTTTTTATGCAGTTAATGATGTTTTAAGGTAGAAATATAATGACATAATATTTGGTTTTGGTGCAGGTACTGGTATATACGTGAGTTATAGCTTGGGTACTGGAACAGGGCGTAGTACTGGCCCTCAACCAAACAATAGCTATGCCATAGTGGATACTGGATCTGTCTATAGATCTACCACCAGAGTTGATATTTACTGCTGTTCTAATACATCAACTTCTGGCAGTATTACATTTCCTTCTGGATATACAACATCTGGAAATTATTGGAATTTATATGTGCAACAGTATAACTACTATAATCAATATTACAGATGTGTTCGTTTTTATTATTCCACGTGGAGTTCATTTACTTTAAGTTCTTCTTATCATGGAATACACACTTGTTCATTTGGCAACAATCAGAAGGCTAGTATTGGACTCTATAATCAAGGAACCACTAGTAAGTATTAGAATGTCTCACCACAATTCTCATTACATATTAACATTTTTATTCTACAGTGACCAATCTATTGATTTACAATCTACAAAGACAATTTTATTCGCAAGTTTATCCCAAGTCACTTCGTATTGTGGCTGAGACTAGAAATGCTCCACCTACTACAATAACTTTGTACAAAAATGATGAGGCTATTAATTTGGCACAGAACAACATTACCTTGACAACAGCAATTACAGACAGGAGAAACTCTCACTATTACACGACTGCACTGTTGCATGGTAACCCACCTGACTTTGTTGGCAGCTATGAGTTTTCAGTTGGCAATGATCAAGTAAAAACTAACTTGTCTTTACCTACTATTAATGGTAAGTGTTCCACCTAATGTACTCATACATACCTATCTTATTTATAAATTCTGATAATAAATTATGTATATTATAACTATGTAATGTGTCCAAGTATTTTCTTCTTTCCGCATTCAATTTCCTATAGGTACAGTATTTGCAGTTAAAGTTGGAAAAACAATGAAGGGTGTGGTTGAAATTTAAGCCATTATCAATGCCTTACTATGATTCTAATAGGGTGTTTCAGTTTAAGACGGACTTAATCTAATTTTGGATATAATTTTTTTGCTTGTGGTTATTAGTTGAATACACCTGTGCAGTAAGCAGGCCATTTTAGTATACTAGAATATGATTATAATTTTCATACGGGAGCTGAATTGTTGAAATATCAACTACAAATTTGTGCCCATACAACCTCCTCTGTGGCAGCCATTACATTCCATGTCATGTGCATTTATAAGTCTGAGGAAGCATTTATGTTCAAGTTATCTGAGAGACAAAAATTATGTTGGAATAAAACATGGAATTATGAGAAGGTTTAAATTCGTTTTGGCCATTTATATTTTAATCTTGCAGCATTGCAGTATCTGTTTATAAATACAGCTGTCTGTCTGCCTGTTCTTTTATCTCTCTTAGTTTCTAAAAATTAAACTCCCAATCTTATTTAGGGATATCACAGGATTCTTGAAGAATTGGTATATAAATAGAGACAGAAGTAATAGGTATATATTAAATGCAGCACTGCAAATAAAATTAATGGTGAATTATTAATTAGATTAGATTTTATAACTTATGAAATCTTGTTGTGTCGCCTATTGCATTACTATAGCAAAAGAATTATGGTGCATATCATAATTAATTTGAATTTATGATCTTTACCAATTTCATTTTTCTCTGTTTTTCATGAGCTTGTCCCTGAGTTCTTAAATCTAGCTCTTTATAATTGATTTCTAATATGAGTTCTTAATACATAATAATGTTGTTGTTTTTTTTAGGAATTCAAATATCCTGTAACAACTCTTTCATTATTGGGCAGCCAGTTTCTTGCACTTGTTCTTCTGATTTGGAACCTACTCTAATTCAATGGTACAAGAAAAATCAATCCACTCCATTTTGCTCAGAGACAGTTGCAAGGAATTTATGGAGATCATATTATAATGGATCTAGTACAATCATTATTACTGCATCCAGTGATGACCATGGGACTGAGTTAAAATGCACCACTACTACACCTTATGGAAGTGAAGAGAAGATTCTACAGATGAATGTCGAGTGTATGTACAATATAATATAGCTGGTGGAAATGACTTATTAGTAGAATAAACTGTTAAATGCTAGATTTTATAATGTAACATTCTTAAACACTAGCAAGTACTCCGCCACACAGTGATACTTGACCTACTGCAAAGTAAGAATGCAGTAGCATAAGTTATCTTACTGAGTTATCATTCTCTACCATTGGTTAAGGTTACATAAGTTTTCCTCTCCTGCTCTCTTTTTTCTGAATAATCTCAGCTTTTCTTATCCCCCAACTTTTCCTTTCTTCAGCCCTTTCTACCTCTCTTGCTTCTGAATCTCTTTCCTATTATCATGATAGTGGACTTGAGCTTTGCGAAACTGTTGCCTTCTTTTTCGTACATTCTCCTTGCGTTTTGAAACCGAAGCGGCTTTTACTGTCAATTCCACCTGCATGTTAGTTACAATTAGCTAATATTGTGCCTTTTTTTCCCTTCTCTTCCATTCTTTTTTTAAACCTACGCTGCCTTACCTCGCTGATTCCAACAGCATTTTGTAGTTAATCGCCTTTGCCTTCTCTTTTGTACTTTGCCTTTTCTTACTTTCCCCTTCCTTTTGAAACACAACCACCTTCCCTCGTCTATTATTACACCTGCCTTTTATTTGCAATTAATCACTTTCTACTGAATGTGACGACACTTTACCAAACTATTTGAACTCATGAATTATTCATGAATATACACACAATCGGTTGTTGGTTGTCAGTTGTCCTTACTGACACACAAGCATACTAGTGATGTGCTTGAGCAAAATGGCGAGCGAGTCTAAAGATATACTATATTGATTTTGACTTCTAACACTGAAGCTACTAAAAATAAGATCGAGATGTATACATGGTAAAGGGATTTCAGTGCCATAGTAACAACTTGCTGCAATTGTTTGAATTGAAGGGGAAAACAACAACAAAACAATACACGTTATTAAAACGTTAGCTACACAGTGGCTGTAACGCACAATGCTTTGACACAATTGGACATACCTACATGAGACTTACCTTCGTGGTTAGTCTAGTGGACAATGCATTTTCAAGTAAATACTGTTGCATACAGCTTATAACCATGACAAAGAGCGCATTGACTTACCACCGCCACCAACTCGAATAGAAATGGAACTCCCGTAAGTTTTTACGTTTTAACTGCACCCACAAAAGAATTCAAAACGATAAACAATTCAATTTCTAGGGTGATGCGGGTACTGATCAATAAACCAGAGGATTCTGTTTAGTGAAGTTTGGGACTGGGTCGATTACCGAACTAACACAAAAATGCGAGGGTCAAAGTACAAAAATGACTTGCGTATGTCCAAACATATATATAAACGAATATCCCCGATTTTCAATTGAGTTACCCCTGATAGTGTCTCGCTCGCTGTGCTCGTTTGCTAATTATCATATAGATTAAGTTAATGCATTACATTAATCTGAAATCTTAGTGTAATTCTTTTTCAACAATAATCCTTCAGCATCTAGTTTGTTTCTGTCTGTTTGTGGACAAGTACCTAGACATCAAAAGTGACATCTAACTTCAAGCAGATTGTATAAATGTATGTAATGTGTCCAGTTTGTTTTACTTCATTTTCCAAAATGAGCAAGTCAAATCTGCACGTGATTTCATGGGATAAATCTTGTACTTTTGGGGGTCCATCCTATTGTGTAATTATTATAGTTCGTTAGCCTGTTTTAGCTACCACTATTCTAATAAAGGACTATTTTGTCAAGTAAAACAAAAAGGTTAAAATAAATAAATAATAAAGATAAATGAAATCCACTATCATGGCAATGTCACCAATCCTTTCATGACAGAGATACTTTAGCTAGTTTTATACATCATAATACAAACTGGTTATACATGTAAAAGTTGCATCATAGGTACTCATAATTATATCTTTAAATGAACAATTATATGACTCATATCCTAGTAATTTTTTTTTATTACAGTACCAAGTGAATGGGCGACATTTTCTACCAGTTCTCCTGACTTCTCTCCTCTACATAATCACACCTACACACTAGTATGTGAAGTTACTCCAGTGCCTGGAATGAATCTACCAATCACTGTGAACTGGATTCTACCCAATGGAGATCTGGTCACTGAAGAAGATGGGACCATTAGTTCCGGAACCATGATGACAGATTCTTTTGTCACGTCAGCACTATCTCCTTCTTGCAACATTGCTCCAAGATATTTGTTTAAGGCTGAATTACCAATCATCTTCAACCCCATTGTTAATTCTAATGGTAGTAACTATTCTTGTCGAGCAGTTGTTAAAATTCCATGGCAAGGAAACCAGACATCACAAATCACTAGAAACATACCAATCATAGTAACCAGTGAGTTAAAAGTGATTGGTGTCATGTACAATGTTTTATCCAAACCATGTGTCCTGCTCTAGGGCATGTGCTATGGGTTGTTGCCAGTCTGTGTAACTATGCTTAGGGTTAAGGTTGCATAATAAAGTAACTCGTTATTATAATATTACTGACTAGCAAGTACCTCGCCGTCTCACAGTTGACGCTTGATGTACTAACTTTTGCACATTAGGAATGGTGTAGCATGAGGTATTTTCATCCATTGTTAGTTATTATCTACTGGTTTAGTTACATCATCAATCCTCTTTTTCTCACTTACTTTTCTTGACCCTGTATATACACACACCCCATAGGCATATGTATGATACTAGCGTGCTTTTTCAGTACAAATAGGTGAGTTAGCTTTACCTGTATTATTTATAAGCAAACAAGGACTTAGCTAATTGAGTTTATTTATTTGTTTATTTATTCTATATGCTTGAATATTGAGTGAAGGAAAAAGAAACTTTAGTAAATTCTAACAGCATGCCGAAACTAACATGGTGTATTCATCTTATAATGGCATGTGGATGAAGTCGAAATATATATTCATCAAACAATGTTGCTACAAAAAAAAATAGGTTCTTAGCAGTTTTTTTTTTCATGAACACCAAGGTGAAAACTTTTAATAAATCTTACCATAATGTGCAACACTGCTGATGAGTGCATAAAACATACATTAAAATGAAACATTGGCTTGAATGTGTACACTCCTGATGTAATGATATTGATAATGGCAGGAGAGATGAAACACTATCCAGGTTGCTCTATCAAAGACAATTTAATGAAAATTTGAATGAACTTAAGAAATAGTCCTCCATATTAATAGGATGATAGATCATTAGCCATTTGTAAAGCACACTTTATTTAAACGTAATATATCATGAATGTTGGCTTACATTAGCCTTTTGTGTCATGTTAAACAGTTTGAACATGGACGGACATAACTCCTTAAGGATTGAGAGTTTTTAGCAGCAAATGGAATAGTATGAAGAGTCTGAAGGACCACTCGTAGTTATAGTGCCATTGGAACACAAT
>WLWI01005001.1_pt1 | contig 11115 bp, 10 predicted proteins | sample 6701501 | NCBI WGS metagenome assembly WLWI01 (sample SAMN12718690, study PRJNA515312) | sponge metagenome | isolation source: marine sponge | host: Mycale hentscheli | place: New Zealand: South Island, Marlborough, Capsize Point | collected 2014-11-01
GCGCGGGGGGGGGGGGGGGGGGGGGGGGGGGGGGGGGGGGGGGGGGGGGGGGGGGGGGGGGGGGGGGGGGGGGGGGGGGGGGGGCGTCATTTCACATGTGTACCTGGATGGTACTGAATGTCCAATTGCATTTGCCTCCATGACATTTACTGAATTAAAGTTAGTGTAACTATGCGCAACTGGAGAAGAAAGCATATTTACTGGTCTATGGTGTTCAGAAATTCCACCAGTATTTGTATGGACGTAAGTTCATACTGTGCACTGGCCACAGTTTCCTAACTACTATTCTCAGACTGAAGAAGGGGATAGTGACACTTGCTGCTGCCGGACTTCAATACTTGGCTTTGATACTTTCTGCATAATTAATATAACATTTTGTTCTGAAGGACACAAGAGCACGCCAATGATATCGAAGTTGCCCCACTTCACCATTTGGTATGGCCATCCAAGCCCTGGTACAGGATCAATATTGACTTTGCTGGCCCTTTCTGTGGAGGTGGAGGAGAGAGTGATGGAGAAGCAGGCAGATCTAAAGGCTCAACATGACAGCCATGCTAAGCATCACAAGTAATTCTTTGGTCAGAGAGTTAATGTACACCATTAGACTCCATACATTAGGTTTACCTGTTTCGGTGACTGTGAGTATACCACATGCTACTAGACATCTGATGAAGATAAACCTACGTCTAATGGAGGAAAACAATAAATATCTTCAGCTATCAAGTGAAGTCAGGAATATACCTTAGAAGTTGCACTAGCAACAATATTATATTCATTTTATTGTCTTTTCCTCTCTGGAGCAGTGGACTGAATATATTCACCAAACATCCTTGATTTATAGTCACACTCACACTTTCAATTTCACTATCAAGTATTATTGTTATTGTCCAACTTGACTTAGAGCACATGACAGCAGTATGGCTGAAATTAGCAATTACCACAACTCCTAATATGTATAACCTCGTAACATTTTATGTTACAAGCAGATGTGCATCTATTTCACCAGCAAGAACAACTGGAATCTAATTCAGAGGGACTACCTAGGTTTGTGAGGTATTAATTGTATTGGTTGATTTTGTTGATGATAAATATACTATCCAGTGATGCTTTGTAATATTAGCTAAGCTACTATCAAAGAGTTAACTGGAGAAGAATATGCTCCTATACTAAAAATATTGCCTTATAACAATTTAGGAATACTGTGTCTGGCCTCTAAAATATAACTATATTCTCATAAAAACATATTTTATCTATCAATACTTCTGATCCTTTGGTCTTTTAATCTTATCTAGTGCATCTATAATTTTTCTTTACATAATTTCTAAACTACTTCCCAAAGTAATAATGTTTGAGTTTGAGAAAAAGTGGCTAGCAACATTGAAAATGCTTCTCAGAGTTAACATATGAGATCACTCTCATGCACCTTTGAAAAAAAGGAAATTTTTGATTCTTCAATATTATATACATATGTGACATACAATGATAAAGCCACTTGCAGCTGCAACTCAATACACTTACTTGCACTATAATATATATAATACTCATTACATGAGTCAGAGTGTGATATGGCAAAATATTTCATGAGCAGGCTAATGTATCATCAAGAGCCAGAGTTGAATGAAAAATGAAGCCTGAGAGTGAAATATCTAGCCATATCACTCAGTCTGAGTGTAATAAGTGGTTTATTCTATGCTAGATATCTTTACTGCTGTAGTTTGTACTAGATTTGGGTGTAAAGTTGGCTGTAGGGGCTCCCCACAACCCCAACTGATATTTTGGCAGCTGTTATTTATTATAGCTTCATAACCACTTGTAGGTTTGATTCAATTAACAATTAATGTTAAAAAATTCTACTTCACAAATCGCAGAGAACAATATAGCTTCAATGAAACACCAGCGCCGTATGAACTCTCAGTGTAGCTAGCTATTAAACTCAAAGAATTATATATTATTATGCACTGAACATGGAGGGCCTAATGCCTGTTGTCACATAGGAAATGCATTAAAGTAAACAGGATGTGACTTAAGGCAATAATTTCCATATCATCTGTGTTCAGAGTTATCACGTTTCCCCTCAGGTTATATGATTAAGTGTTTATCGCACAAGAAGCTTGTTACTATGGTATTCAAGCATGAGCAGTACATAATAAATTTATTATTCATTAGATACTGCAGAATACCATTCGTCTGATTGGCTGTATTTGCAGTTGTGCCTGCGGTATTGTGTAAATACTAAGCCAACGGAGGACTCGCGATATTTTCCTGTATCAAATTAATAATATATATGTTGATATGAAGATCATGCAAGTTGACATGTATCTCGCACAAGTCGATACGTGTAGCTTGTGCAATGAAACAGTAGATGTAAATGCTGTCTTCATAAGAAAGGCTAACATGCCTGAGACATTTACCTATCAGGAAGTAATTATCTGCAAGAATACAGATAAGGGTAGATAAACCTTAATAAGATAAAGCAGTCAGTCTTTTGCATTCTTAATTTCATCAGACTTTCGCTTGCTCTGTCTGTCCTTAGAATGTCTTTTTGCATGCAGTGAACCGGATGAGATATACTACTTTGAAAATTGCTGGTGGCATATCCTTGAAGTCTATAGTCCCTGATCTCTATCAGAGTTGGCTACGCTATATTTTATTGAGAATAACAATTGCCAAAATTGTTCCATTATGATTAATACTATTAGCCATCAAATTCAAATGAAGTTACTTCAAGCAAAGAAAGACAACTATTAGTTCTTTATTACTCAGACCTCTATGCTGCTTGTGGAAGGATTTAGCATCTTCAAATTTATATGCTTCACTCCCATCATCATATCGTTGTGGCTTTCTCCTGTATCGAGGCAATGCAGGTTCAGATGTCAAATCTCGAGAGATCATAAAAAAGTTCAAATGCACTCTGTGATCTCTGCCTTTCTAAAAATGCTACAGCTAGTTCTGAACTCATCACAACCTCCTGTATAGTAGTATTCTTGCTCTGCAGTCATCGGCATTCATGGTGTACTTTTCACTAAAAATAGATCAGATCTTTTGTGCGTGCAATTTTATATTGCAACTTGGGGAGTAACTCCATCTGAATTTGGTGGCTACAGTATAATTTGTTAGTCTTCTTCTTCAAGGATCATGAAGCAATACACATAAAAAATTCTTCCGTTCAAGCCATGTGCTTAAACTTTGGTGAACATTTACCCAATGTGGTCAGGTAAATTACCAGGGCTGCCCAACCGCTTCTTTGTGTGCCTACTACACAACAATATGTGTGACCCGAGAGTATTTATTACTCAGCTCGTCAGGCACGCGTGCACGTGATAATCGTTTCTGCTGATAGGATTCACATACAAATTATTCCAACACCTGAAAATTGTGTTTATCTCATTTTTTATGACCACACTGTAATTGTTTCATTTAGGAGATACAAGCTTTTGTGGACATGGCAGTGGAATCCTATCATAATAATCGTGAGGGAAGCTATGATTTCCTACTGGAGAATTCAGGAGGTTTTGTCGTGGTGGAACATTGCTCTCCTACCTATGCCCATAATGTAGGCACAGTCAAGGCATTTGGAATACCTCTCTTTGACATACCCTACAGTCCACAAATCATCATTCAAGTAAGTTAATGTGTTGGTAAACTAGAGATAATCAGTGTGTTTTTATTTCATTTTACGAGTTTACCAACACAACTTAACATTGTGGTTTAAATCTATATTGAAATTTGATTTAGTGTTAGTGACTCAGCTTAGCAACTAGAGAAAGGCAAAAGAATTAGTCACTCATAACCAAAATAAGTATATAAACACTTTCTTTGGTATTAAAACTTTTTTGCTGATGAACCAGATAGCTAACAATTTATACTTTGTCTTTAAAAAAGATTTTTGTATTGGATCTTAATAGATGAACTCTGATAAAGAGAGCTTCTGTATGCTATTTAACACAAGGATAAATGTAGCTGTAAATACAAATGTTGTCTGTCTTTTGTAGCCATTATTTCACCCTGGGGACTGTTGGGCAATGGAAGGCTCATCAGGATATGCTACTGTCAAGGTACATTTCATCACATCATTCTATGATGTTTAGTCAGACCCATGCACCATTTATAGATGAGTGGAGAAGCAATAGTGACTTCTGTCACAGTGGACCACATCCCAGAGAGCCTGAGTCCCAACAGGTCCAGGACATGTGCTCCTAATGTAACATTGACAATTCCAATCAGATCTTTTGTAATGGTATTGTGCTGTTGAAACAGGGGCTTCAAACTGCGAATGGGCACAAACGGGAGCTTGGATCTTTCCGATATGACTTGAATGGCCCAAGTATTGAGACCTTTCCTATCAATGGATGTTTAAAGTGTTGGTTAGGCATGTATGTGGTATGTAAGTTATATTCAATGTTATTATATACGGGAGGCTGCTCAGGACCGACCCTCTCAGTATGTCAGGTTTGAGTTCTCTGATAACTATGGCAATGACAATTTCACCTGCATTTATCGAATTCGTGCTCATGGACATTATTCTTAGATTTAATTTGCTTGATTTTAATTAATTCAAATAGTTTATCTTTTAGCTCACACATTTTGATTCATGCAAGTCATTATTTTTTAACTCTCCTAACTTCTTAGCCATGCATTTTGATTCATGCAAGTAAGTATTCTCCATTTTGTAAATATGTTTATGCACACAATCTTCATATTGCACATTTTGTGGTTATTTTTATAAAATTAAAATAAAGTTGAATTAGCTGTTGTAATACTTTGCATAACTTGGATAAAATATAGGATTTAGTGCATAGTTCAGTAGTCCAGCTATGAGAAGAGTCATCTCTTGGAAATAAAAAAAGATTGATTAACTGTTCAGTTATTTGTATTAAAATTTTCATGGCAACAAATTAAAGGAGAGACCAGCTTAATATCTAGGACACTAGAGTGATGCATGTACAATATTGGCATAAAAAAAGGATTCGAAAACAATGATAAGGACTTTATTACAAAAAGATCACTCCCTACACTTGCACACACACATACATAAACAAAGTATCAATAGAAGTAAAAGCAATAACCAGCACATCAAGACCTGAAAGTCCTAACTGAATGAAGTGCTAGTGGAATATAAAGTGATGCCCTCTACAAACATTTTTAATACTTGGTTGGCAATTACATCTTTTATCTATTTTTGTATTTAATTTATTGTGCTGGATAGAATAGCCAGTAATTACTGCTTATATAATTGATTTATAAATAATGGTCTGTAGCTATCAAGTTTTTGTTACTAGAGTGTTTTCACAATCAATAATTAAATAATATTTTTTGCTGTCTTTCTCTTTCTATGTCACAGTATAATTGAATATTGGTTGTGGACACCTTTGCAAGTAACAATAAGCCGCTAAACCTGTAGTCCTTCAGTATGTCAGATTTGAGTTTTCTCTAATAGCTATAATTACAGCAATTACAACTTCATCTGCATCTATCAGATTCGTGTTCATGGACTTATACTTGCACATTTTAATTCATAATTGGCTAACCACAATTTTTGTGGGTCATCTAAATAAATTTATAGCTGACATTTTAATAATCTTAAAAGATTTATATTGTGCAATGACTACTCATTGTGGACTTCATTGAGACCATATGAAAGGGGTTTAAAACGTAGCATGGGCTTTAATTATAAATACTATTCCTACCATTTTCTCAAAAATTTCACGAAATGTCTACTTTTTCTAAGCAGCAACAAACTTCTATGGCATTTACATAATTTTACTTTACTACTCCTTCAATATATGAATATAAACTTAAGAAGCAGTACATCGATCGCTGAAGAAGATTTGTCATAGTTGGAATATCTGGGAGTTGTGGACTTATACTGTACTTCTAATTTAAGCTGAAATTTAAAATTATTTATATAATAGAATTCAGGGTGAATATTAGCAACAGTTGCCACAAATTCGAACTATAAAATTTATAGCCTTTGTTAACCACAGTCAGCTCAAAAGTCATTCCTAGTGTAATAACGTGTCTATTAAATGTCAGACTCAAGCCATAGGAACAGGTATATATTAGAAGGTAAGTGCCAGCTGTGGGAGACCCTGCCATGCTAGCCATAAGAGGATCACCCATAAACAAAACTTTACTGAATATTCACTCTATGGCACTCTTTACCGTATATTTTTGTTTACTTCCGATATCACACCTTACCTAATCATTTCTGCTTTGTATCATTTCTGTATGTGTGTGCCTGGTTTTGTATACATTTAACCAGGAACATGCACAAGGTAGATTCTCGGATTTAATCTTGTGAAGAAGGGGCCAGTGTGAATGGTATTCCTGGTGGCGGCATACCATATAACCCCCACACAGCAAATTGATTGATGTAATTAAATTACAAGTAGCTAATGTTTATATGTAACTATAGTTTGATCAATGGCATAGAGTTCACTTTGACAAAGTTAATTATCTGATTAAAAAATGCATATAAAAGTATAAAAGTTACTATCTATAACAAACATGATATAGAAGTTGTACTAAACACAAACAATTGAGCATGCTATTGTTTATTACTCTCTGGTACAATGATGCTTGAGATGCTAACTCTTTAACTACAACAACAACAACAACAACCCAAAACCAAGCAAAAAATGCTCAATCAAAGTTGAAGTCTCTGCTCACACTTAATACATTTCTTAACAGCAATTGTTTCTGAATGAAACAAAGTTAATTTGTGGTTCTCTAGTCATGAAGATGTCTTCTCATTTTGACTGATCATATTGAAGTGTTTCAGGTTTGCATTCATGAACTATGACTGTTGCATTGACAATAGCAAACAACCCACATTCGTGATTCCCCTTCTATACACATACAAATATACATAATAATAATATACAATTGAAACTTTTGTTCTACACACTTACACATGCATACATACTGCCTACCTGTTGTTGAAAGTCTAGAAATCAAGATTAATGTCTCTTGTGGGCATTATGGAAGCTATTTGCAGTTCAGTAGAATCATTGATTTTTTGGTGGGCATTGTCAAGAACTTCAACTTGAGAATGATCTACTCCCATTGTACTTATTGTTAGCCAATGATTAGGATACGTATGTAAAATCGGCACAAAGTCCCATGAATTGTCTAAAAATGATTAGCTGTACCTATGGCCACATTTTAAACCTTTTAGTTTAAGAAACTGTTCTTTCAGAAGCTGTTGAGCATGTAAATACGCCCAGCAAGGAGCAAAGAGTGACTAAAATAAATAAATGTTATGAAAAATAGCAATGGACGCATGCGTGCGCGTGTGTCCAGCTTTTTTATACACAGGGAACATGCACACACAAACAAACTACAAAAACAAACAAGTGACCATGACACAGCAAAAATACAACAACATATAAGTTCTAAAACACGCACAACATTGATTTGAGTTCTAATGCTCGCACAACACATACAAAGCTGCTAATAAACAAAATAAGTATTTATGATCCACACACACACAGTTCTATGTTCAAAGTTCTTCAGTCTTCTTCTCCTCTTTGTTGACTTCATCTCTTGTCTCCTCCCTCACAATATCTTTATCCTTCTTATCTAGACCCAAATCTGACAGCCTCTCTGCAGAAGTCTTTCTAAATGTAAAAATACAAATACTATACTTATTAGCTTAACAGAAATATTTCCATGTAGATTATTTTTTGTTGAAAACTGCCTGAAAGAGTCCATTGACAACCACAACAATAAACAAAAAGCAAACAAAGGAAGTTTTTAGAATCATTTTGCTAAATTTGTTGTGAATAGTTGACTCAACCAGAAAGAAATTCAGTAGCCTACAAACAGCGTAAACTGTAAGTCTGTGCAAATATTCATAGCATTTCAGTTTTTTGTCAAAACTCAATGTGCACAACAATCTTTTATCTACTCCAGTTGTTTTTTTTTGTTTTGTTTTTCTTCAGAATAGCTAAAGTAACAGGCCTTTCCTGCTGTTGAGCATTTTTCTTCTCCACTTGTTACAACAAAATGTTTATTAATTGGGTCACTCCGTACTCAATACTGAAACATGGTAAAATCTATGTATATTTGTGTTAAGAATGATAGTTATTAATTAACAGATTTTGGCAAAAACATAGCTCTTGGTGATCATAATAAGCTATGCTGTAAAAATGAATCATATCATATAACCATGCTTAATGTGTCTAATTTTTAGCCCATAACTGCCTGCCTATAGAGCTATTGTTCTAGCTATCTGGGTCCTTATTTAAAAACCTAAATTGGCAAATAATTGGCTCTCATGTTTTATCAGGTAGATGTGACACATTACCACACTACTGTTAAATGTAGCTCCAATTAAATTGCTCATTTTGATTTAGTTTTTACTAACTTAGGTGGAGACTGTGAAGCAGTTGGAGCATTGGTGAAGGGTTTGTCAACTGATTGAAGCTCCTGGGTCATTTGTTGAAGCTGCTCAATCACTTGTTGAAACTGGTGTGTCACTTGTTGAAGCTGCTGGGCAACTTGTTGAAGCTGCTGGTGCGATTCACTGTTGATAGAGAGCAGGTTAGAGAATCAAACACAAAATTGGTGCATACTATTATGCCAGTATGTTCTATAAGGTGCACATTAGCTTTTAGCATATGCTTCAAAACACTATTTCACATTTAGCCAATTAGTTATATTTAAAGCAGGAGATATAGACAAAGGAGGAGAAGAGATACTATGAGCTGGAGAGAGGAATAAGAAAAGCTGAGATGGCTCAGGAAGAAAGAGAACAGAAGAGGGAAACCATAAATACCTTATGCTACTGCATTCCAAATTTTCAAAAAGTAAGTACATTAAGAACCACTCTGTGGGAGTGTACTTACTAGTTTGTTATATGTATCATTGAAGAGCATAATGAGACCTGCATATTTTTGATGTAATACATTTTACTTACTTTGTTTTTGGCAATTTTTTCACAATGCTGAGTATTTTTTGGGCAATGAGCAAGTCTTGTTCTCTATTGTCTTTTTCAATGATTTCACTCTTAATACCTAGCTCATCATGCTCCAGCTCTGCTTCGGTAAAAATCTGCATAAAAGACCTTTTTTGTCTCATTATCAGGAAATATGTGACCATTGCTGTTAGAAATAGGAAGACAGTCTGATAGATTGAGATTAAATGGTTGGCTGCATTGTCAATTTCATCATCAATTGGAAGGAAGTAATAAAGGAGAACATTAAATGCCATGTAACCTGAGAAAAGTGGTAGTACCAGTACAACTTTTATCAAGCCCAAGGCTATCAATGGAAGCTTGCAACATTTCTCTCCAAAATGTGAAATTACTCTTAGCATCCCATAAAAGAATATAATAACAACTCCATAAATCAACGCAACACTAGAAGCGTGAAACAAGTTGTGAATGAAAGCAATGACTATGTAGTTGAAGTGATTGGCCAATCCACAAAGAGGAAACAAGTAACTGTAAACACAAAACTTCCAAATTACAGTTTCTGATAAAAAATAACGTTTACAGAAATTTACAGCTTTTGATGACAAGGAACATTGTTTATTGATTAAACAAAACGCTACCACAGTCATAATACTTGCTATCGCTATACATAGAAAAAGTGTTGCGATAAAGTACAGACAAATTCGTGTAATAAGTTTATGATATTTATTATGTAAGGAAAAAGGAATAACACTTGCGACAACTAAAATGCATGTCACAACAATAAGCGTTAAATACAAATAAGCATTTTTCTTTATATAGCATATGATCATACTAATAACAGTGGCAACCATGGCACAGAATATGCAGAAATCCACCATGAATGTCATCATTGGGAAAGCGCTGATATAGTGTTGTCTACCAGTATTATTATTCTCTATGGAAGTAATAGTTTCCACTTCCTTATTGAGATGACGTTCTGTTTCAGTTGAAAACTGCACAGCAGCAGATGACATAGCTATCATGTAGACAGTTAATAAAACTGATACTAAAAACTGGTCTTGTAGATCCTGTTTAAGGCGTTTGGCATTTTTGTCTTTTTTCTCTAAGGTTTGAGCTATATATGCCATTCGATTATTAGGAGCATAATCATTGAAGTAAATTACAATTATCAATATTGAACCAATTGTGAAAATTGGAGTGATCGTAAATGATGCAGCAAATACATTGCTGTGTATGTGATTAGATGTTTTATGCCATTTATTTATAGTGTCCACCGATTGAGCTACAGGATTGTAGTCATCGGAGATCGGAGTCATAATGGAAGACCTTATTGCATACAATTTCAGCTGTACACATAGAAGAAATGTTTATGTAATTGCACTTATAGTGTATGTATGTATGGATGCAAATAAGTGTGCAATTAAGTAAATCAGTCAGTCTGTCAGTAAATAGGTACATATATACATATACATTCATGTAAGCATGTATCAGAATATGCAATATGCTCATATTATATACATAGTAATAGAACTCAACCTGGGGCAGATTTGACTACTGCTAACCCATAATATAATTACTGGCCAGCAACGCATGCAATCTATGCATATGCGTTATTATAGATCATGTCACCCATCATTATCTTATCCATTATCTGTTTACTTTTCTGCCACAATTCTATCCTCATTCCCTGCTGTGGCAATATAGCGGACTAATAATATTTATATCTAATAAGTGTCATGAATATCTGGGGTTAGGAGAATAAGAAGTTACATAGTATGTACTTGTGTACATGGACAGTGGCATATGTGATTGAGAATTGAAATTAAAGACTATTTGGTTGGTAACTTTTGAGCAGTGTCAAGCAGGCAACCTTAATTTACTTGGTCAAAGCTCCCTAAATTATAATCCTAGATTTAAGCATGCTGTTAAAAAAGTAATTAAACTTTGACTTCAGTGATCTGCTATAGTGCACTACTGTTCAGGACCCACCTGAACAAGGAGCGTCATGAACAATGAATGGACTTGCAAACTCCCTTCTCCAACAGTTAATTAGCACTCATTAACATCAATCTTCACTCTTTCAATAACTTACCTTACCTGATCACTTACTATTAATGATATTCATGATGTGACTGAACCATTCAGTTTTGTGTCACCTTCTTTCAATAAAATGTTCTGTACTTGTATGTTCTTATTCA
>WLWI01005002.1_pt1 | contig 11114 bp, 10 predicted proteins | sample 6701501 | NCBI WGS metagenome assembly WLWI01 (sample SAMN12718690, study PRJNA515312) | sponge metagenome | isolation source: marine sponge | host: Mycale hentscheli | place: New Zealand: South Island, Marlborough, Capsize Point | collected 2014-11-01
TAAGCTTTATAATACAACTATGCCAAAAACACGTGTGGTTCTTAAGTGGTTAGAAATTGAAGCGGGTGGATCAATTACTCCTTTATGTGGCAGTGATGGACCAGTAGAGTGGTTTAGCGCACATATTGTGCATCAAGACAAGGTTGTTGGAGATAAAACACTTACTCCGTTGAATTTGCAAAGAAATCATAGTTGTAAATATATTTGCAGGGGTGTACAATTTTGTGAACTTGATGAATCAGGAAGTGATGATGATAATTAAAGTAGTGAAGACGAATATGATAAAGATAAAGCAGATGAGAGAGTAATGAAGAGACATTTAGAATTGGAAGAAGAGAATTGGGCCTAACCTTAAGGGTGCCCCCACATAGCAACGCGCACCGCCTGTAGATCCAGACATTAATTTATTCCCCGCCAATACCCCACCATTCGATAATACGCGAGCAGAAACAATCGCGCAGTAGTAGCAGAAGTATAATTTGGAAGTTGTGGTGTTTTAATTTAGCTTCTTGTTGTCTTATATTCGTTTACAGCAACTCTCCATACGTCGTCTGAGCTCACGCAGCAAGTTGCACCAGGCTGCCTCTCTACCAGTAGCCGTTCTCCGGACTATGTGCACTTGAACTCAAGTGGATTGATCCATCAGGCTCGATTTCTGCGGAGCGAAGACTTCCCAAGCTGCGCAAATCTAATACCTTCACCTCTGGCTATCTCCAATAAACTGCTCTCTCTTGGCGCTCTTGTTATTGTTGTATTGATGTTTGTTTACTCTTGATACAGGCGGGCTCTTTTTAGAACCAATACAAACTAATTGAAAAAATAAAATTGCTCACGTACTCGCAGTACGAGATATGGGGGTGGGGCTATTTCTTACGAATTGAGAGTGGAATTAAAGTTCCAAATTTTGGGTCAGTATTTCTTGGAATCGAATAATGAGAACGACACAAAAATTTTATACACGGGTAAACCAAAAAATGAACTGCACTACAACGAGAATTTTTCAATATCTTATAAATAGAAAAATTGCGAATATATCATAAAGTAATATTGAAATGGACAAGAACTCGCTGTCTTGCAGTAGAGTCTCGGCTAGTAGTGCAACAAATTGGGGAGCTCCAACTTACCACCGCTCCAAAAAAGTGCCTCAAAGTTTTATAACCAGGCCCCGATATTTTCTCCAGATTCGTCTAAAATTAGTGAGCGGCTCCTTGGGCAGGTACTTTGTCCTTGTGTTGTACTGGAGAAGCCCCTGTAAGTATACAAAGTAGTAATCGTGCATAGCAACCATCAACAAAAAATTGCGTAGGCGGTGTGCGGCACCCTTAATGAACATTACAACTCTTCTGCTGGTGCTGATAGCTATGTATCTCCTGATGTCTCTTTACCAAAAATTATCTATCAATTTTATAGATGGCAGTTTTTACTTCACAGATTAAAATCAATTATTTGAAACCTAAAGTTTACTGACTAACACCAAAACAGAAAAATAATTCATAAAGCCGTTGCTCGAAAAAGTAAGCTGTTGAAGCATTGAATTGTCAGTCTGGCTCCAGCGATAGAGAGAAGGAGAGAAGGTACCGAAAAGACAGAGAAATATACAGGGACTTATGAACTCATTAGTGTTGTTATGTATATATTTTATTGTATGATTTTTGTGTCATTTAGATTAGAGTGGGTAAATGTCGTCATGCATTGTTAGTGATTCTGTGAATATGTATAATTCGTGCTCCCGGGTGTGACCGGACGTATGCACCGTTTTGTGTCAGTCAGTTCCATTAAATCTGTTGAAGACTTAAGCTCGACTGCTAATCCATCGACGACCCCAACTCACAACCACTGAATGATACTCAAGTAAAAAAACAAACACACACACACACACACATAATTTCTTACATTGGCAAAGATATTATAGCCAATCATCAAATAAAATCAGTATATCAATTCAGCTATTTGTTATCAATTGATTTATTTAAAATAAAACCTGTATCAAATTTTAGAACATAATAATTAATCTAATCTGGGAAGACTCAACTCATTAGTTCTAGTTATTGATGGGAAAAGTGGAATTTTTTGGGAAAAAATTTTTTTTTTTTAAAGTATTAGTAGAGGGCCTAAATATTATTCAATTTTCTCGATCAAAAAATGAGGGGAATCCCAAAATCTTGGTTTATTTAGTAATATATGGTTGCTATGGGGTTTTCCCAGCCAGCACCGAGTTAAAAAAATATAACGGTAATGCTCCATTCCGCGGTAGAAGATTAGATTTTTCCGTGCCCGTCCAAACAATTTAGGAACGAAAGGGTTAAAATATTAGTAGAGGGCCTAAATATTATTCAATTTTCTCAATCAAAAAATGAGGGGAATCCCAAACTCTTGGTCTATTTAGTGATATATAGTTGCTATGGGGTTTTCCCAGCCAGCATCGAGTTAAAAAAATAAAACGGTAATGCTCTATTCCAAGGTAGAAGATTAGATTTTTCCGCGCGCGTCCAAACAATTCGGGAACGAGAGGGTTAAGATGGTTTGCTAAGTCTACAAAAGAGATGAAACCTTCACACCCTGTATATGTTTTGACATCTGCACTTTTGCATTATGCTTCTAAAGCGAGATCAAACCTTGGTAAGTTTAATGTGTGTGATAGGGTTATAATGCTTCAAGTTGTTGTTGATGTGTGGCAAGTTCATCATTGTGTAAACACTTAAACCATGCAAAAGAGGTCAAGTGCAAATCTCAGAAGGAATTGGCCAAATTGGTGGCTTCAAATAGTATGTTTTTTAACTGAATTTGTTATGAATGGTATGTGTAATGAACAATTAATTGGCACTTTAACTGAGGCTGCAGTGAAACAACTGGCTGAAAAGCAACATGACATCTTGTCGACACGATCTCCAAGTAAGCTAACTTGGTGTCATTTTAGGTATTATGTTGCTCATAGCACATTGCCACTAATGTTTGCATCAATTGCTTATGCTGGATCTCTCCAAGTGCCATGTTTGACAAATTTTATTTATTTATGTATTTATTTTATTATTATTATTATTATTATTATTATTATTATTATTATTATTATTATTATTATTATTATTATGATTGTGGGACCTCTACCTAGGATAGTTTAGGTAGGGGCATTAGTCGGTAGGTTATCCCTGCCACCAGGGATTTCTGAGTGGCCGTTCCAGCTTTGCTTCTTTGTTTTAATACAAAGAGCTTTATCTAGAGATGCACGTGTACAGAAATCTGTGATATTGTGAGTATATGTAGTGCCAACTGAACTAGAATAGTAAGTAGATTTTTTTAACCCTTACACCGGCAGATACTGACCACCAATTCAGTAAGGAATGGGCACATTCAAATTTAAACTTCTTAACTTTTTTTTCAGTAAAGATTAATAGCAATACAAACAATTCAAGTCCAAAACTAGCATAGCTTCTCTACTATCTTCATAAGTCTGCATGTTAAAAAGAAGAGAGAGCACGAAGTACTACATAACGGAAGGTATAGACAAAACCATTGCCGTAATCTAGTGGATAATCTTTTTTTTTAATTCAGTGCAAGTGCTGTTGAGCAAGCGTGCGGAGATCCTATAGTGACTCTCTTAAAGCAACCCAACAGTATCTTATCATGTAGAAAAGATACAGGTCAGAGAAGCAATGACTGGCTTGTTTTGCTTTTTCCCATTGATTTTTACTCACTGCTAACTATGTCTATATGATCACATTCCAGCAAAGAGACAATGTGCTGTAGTTGAATTGATAGGCTTGTGTATTAACTCTTCAATAGCCATAGTGTGTATGTTGTTTTTTTCGCTACAGACTTCTATGGCTCCAAATATGTCGAAAAGAAGCTGTACAGAGTTTGTACTCGTGAATTTTATTGGTGTTGGTTACTCCCACCACACCGGTTAAAAACTTTACACCAGGCTATCCTTTATAATTGTAAAGTTAAGTCCCAGTTTGGTTTCAATGAGGGTCCATTGTACTTGAATTTCTAGAGTGTTATCCTTCAGTGCACAAGCACTTGAATGTTTCAATACTGTTTTGTTTTGTCAATCTGTCTCTCAATGGTGAATTGTGCAACCTCCTAGCATTAACAGGATATATATCACCTTCATGATAATGATTGAGCTTACGCATCCTTTGTCAGCTATAGATTGAGCTCTCCAAAATTTAGAGCGATAGCTAGAACCGTTGCCGACATACGCGACCAAACCATTCCACCCTGCAGGCTTTTTAAATACACATGTTTTATTAAGAATTAATGGGTTTTTTCCCGGCTTTCTGCGTTATGCTCGGTTTTCCCCATAGATGGTCACACTTCAGTTATCTGATCTAAATAGTTTTGCTCATGATATGAAATTTCAGATTTTCCTAAATTTTATGTTGACCTTGCTGGAACTTTCCTCCCAACGAAATTTCCTAGATAGAACCCTGTTGTATTTAAATATTGTTTGTTAAAATAGATCAAAGTTACATAGTTCCAAATTAAACTATTTAATGGGTTCAGTCCCCATGTGTTTGTAAATATCAGGGTTAGGGTTTATCAATCGTAATTGTTGATTGACTAATTCAGTACAGTTTTAAAGTTTTTTCTTGCTGGTTATAGTTCATATTATACCAATTTGATTTTTTATACCAAACAATTCATTTTTAATGCCAATTCAGTACAATATATTTTTTTATGGTTCACAGTTGAATCAGGTGATTTTTTTTCCTGCAGTACTTTTCAGAGACCTAACATCATAAACTTTATAGTACACTGAATGAAGGAGATATAGCTCATATATGTGACCCTCTACTGGAAAATCGGGCACAACGCCGCCCGCGTAATTGTCGGAAAAAGCTCGATTTAGTTCTAAACAATGTACTGTACTATTAAAATAGTCTGGGGAGTGCAACGGTTTGATCGTGTATACCGGCGACGGTTCTAGGTATCGATCTATAACTTGGAGAGCTCAATCATTAGCTGGCAAAGAGTGCGGTGCTATGTCCTATAAAAAAATTTTTTGAGGTCCACTAGTGCCCAATTTCCCAGTAAACAGTCACATATCATTATGTACTTATGAGCTCACTGTTATTCTGTGGGTAGGGGAATCCCCTGCCAATGGCTATGCTATTACATGTGGTGCATTAACCAAATTAAAACATAGGCAGCGTTACAGATCAAAACTTATTGGCAGAATATTATTACAATTAAAAGTTTTAATCACAAATGAGATATTGTTAGACCAAATTTTTATTGTGATAGCTATCTCTATAATATGTAGATGTGGTCATTAAACTATGGTTATTACAATAATTGATGTTTGGTGTTAATGTGTTAATTATAGGCTACAGGAAAGGCCATAAACAGTTTCAAGATATACTGCTGGTAGCTGTGGAACGAAAATACTTACTGTCAACCAAGGCGGGATATGCAGCTAACTCATGTAATGGGTGCTTTTTTGGATTTGATTGATTACATTTTGTTATGAACTATAGATGGCCAGTCTATTGCTTCACGGTTGGCAAAGAAAATCGCATCAACCACAAGTACCCTGAAACAAGCTATTTCACGATTTAACAACATGCGATCAGATGCATTGGAGGGAAGTGCATATTATTTGACTCGTTGCCTTAAGTTCGATGTTGTGAAGAACTTAGAGGAATTATCTTCTTTGGAAGCTTCATCCCTGGTATTCGAACCACAATCCAATATGTTGTGGATCTCCCCACCATCACATAATTATCATTATTATTAATATTATTATTCAGTTTTGTTAGCATGTTATTATTTACCAACATTCCATATAATCTACTTTTTAGGTGCGTCGACCTTTTACAAATACTGCAACTACACCTTACCAGATTGCCATTTCCACGTGTATGCTGAAATACGGACTTCTAGAACAATTACGTCATTTCCTTTTTGTGTCATATATAACTTCATTTTATTCTTTTTGTTGGGTTTCTCCACGTGTTGATAAAACTTAAACACTGACCTGTTATAGTAGTCAGGGCGTGTTTGATCCTCATTGCGGAACGGATCTAGGTTTAGAAGCCTAATTGCTTTGTCCAAGGTAGTTGTGCCTCCTATAACACAGGACCGCCACAACACAATATACCCATATCTTTCACACAGTCCATATATTGCATAGACCCCTTGTCGTGGCATATATTTTCAGAACAACCAACTTCTGCATAGCTATTCATTAAAGAAGTTATTTTCTATGATCTTGCCACAATCTACCACAGAAAACCAGCAATGTTTTGAGAATTAGTAGCTACTGACCATTTACAGCTGAAAAAATAATATTATCAAGGAACATGGCATCAGGATGGGATGAATGAAGGGTCAGAAATGGCATGATTGGTTTGAATTTAGCTACGAGTCCTTCATACTGATGAAGTAATCATTGCTGCCAGAGTCACAAGTTAAAGGATTCTTCTCAACGCTGCAAATGTCACATACTTTAACACCTCTCCAGCAGTGGTAGTTATTACTAATGGAACCCCTTGCTGTATACCAAGTTATGGAAGAGCATGCATGCTTCATGTGGATGCTGAACACTTGCTTCCATGACTTAGACTTGAGGTGTCTGAAGAACAATGGTGTAATGATAACTAGTCATGTATGCAATTGAAACACACAGGAAGCTGCTGGTCAGGAATATCATGTATACGTCCAAATAATCCATTTTTCCCTCTTCCCTATCCCAGTTAAACATTTAAGGAAGGAATCAAAATCATTAACTTTTCCACCCATTGTTAAAAAATAAATAAACAAACAAAATAAATAACAACAAACAACTACTGTCTTTTTGACACAGTTGGCACGCTGAAGCAAATCATTTGCTTTGGCCTTTCAACAAAAAATGCCTTTTGTAAGTTCTTCATTATACCGGTCTTCAAACCACAACGGAGCACCAGACTGAACCACCTCGCCCACAGAAACAATCTGGCAGTCTTCGCTATAGGGATGCCCATGAATGGTGTTGCGATGAGGGAAAACAGTTCCTTTAGCCGCGATGCTACCATCTTTTCCCTTTAGAAGAACCAGACTCTCATTGTTGGCCTTTGATGAAGACGTACTAGAGTCAGGAGCTGACGTCAGCCAAACTCTTTCCTTTGAGATCTAAAATTTGCTTGCAGAAAAAAGAAAGCAAATTTTATATAATAACGTGTACCGGTACAAGCAAAACAGTGTGTGGTCTCAAGTACCAATTTTATCATAATTATTAATCGTTATTATTTTTCCAATCACAACAATAACCACGGTTGACAATGTTATTACTATTCATACACATAATTGACAATAAATACGCAGGTGGTTGACTTTGTCATCAACAATTCAAGTACTTCACTAGGAATTAATGAAAGCACTCCAAACTCAACACACACATACACACAATACAACAACAACAACAAACAAACAAACAAACAAACAAACAATAACACAATAATGACTGGTTTTGGGATGAAAATAATGTTAATACTCACAAAGCTCTAACCCTTCATAAACAAATCGTACAAACAACCGGGTTGAAGGTAAAGCAAAGAAATGATATGCCAAATATCTCAGTTGTCGCTGGGATTTGAACCCAGGTCTCCAGCTTAATCAAGGCAAAATTCCATATATGTTTATATATATATATATATATAGCTGAAGTGTTTGGTGCGTCACCTCTCTTTACGAAAATGGGGCCTAGTTTCGAACGATCAGTACCATTTTTTTTACAAAGTTTCTTAAAATTCTTTTTAGCTGTTGCTTTCATTTCATGGCACGCAGGAATATTTCTAAGCCTCTATATAGGCTCACTAGAGAATATAAATAAAGTTTTAGTTTGCATCGGTTTCATGCTACTAGGGTGTGCTCAAAGTACATTGTGTGGCGAGCGAGCTATCTCAGCTACACAAAAACGTCCTGTACCATAAATTTGTGGCAATAAAAGGTAAAGTATTGTCAATTTAGCTACGGTATTTTTATTTTGTATAGCGGCACCCGTTTCAGGAATGTACCGCCGCACGTGTATGGAAAAAAAAAGGAATGTAAACCGTAAAACTACCGGTTCCAGCGGCAGAGCACAACTTATTGGACTCCACCCACATATCACTGCAGTTGATTAGATTTTTGTTGAAGAGTATGGCTCGACGCTCGTTTACTCTTGCTCCTCTGAAACTCACTACCAGGTCAGCCTGTGGTTCTGTTAAAAGAGAAGATTTACACCAGGGTGCTAAGGTTGTGGAAGTTCCTATAAGTGTATATGGTGACCATTCTGATGACCATCCAGCACCTATGTCTTCTCCACCTGCTACTACACCAATATCCTCAGCTTTAGTGGATGAAGTGGAAGAGACAATGTATTCTATTGAAGCAAAGTCATCAGTGGCTGGCTGGGAGGCAGTAAGGGAGAGACTGCTATTTGGGGTCACTGAATCGTTGGGGATGCCTGTTGGCCAGATGTGTGTGCTGTGCAGGAAAAGTGATGCGGTTATTAGATGTCAGCAATGTGGACCTCAGTCATATTATTGTCGAGCATGTACTGATACAGTACATTCACAGTGCAGTTTTTTACACACTACGGAACAGTGGACGGTATGTTTGCATGATTTGTCTTGTGTACTGTTGAAGTTCACACTAGAATTTGTTGTGTCATTGGAGAAAAAGCTGAATCCATTAATAATAGATACAATGTGTGCACTATGTAAGGTCCTTTCGCTTAATAGAGGGGTGAGGAGCCGTATCCCCTGTTTTCCTATGCTTTGTAAAAAAACCCATCTGTAGTACGTTAATAAGCTAGTCTTGCAAGCCAGACCATTTTCTGACCCTTCACTGCTAAGTGCATTGACCCGTTTTGTTCAATTCTTCTAGATTCTGAAAGAACATATAAAAATGTGTGTAACCTATAATAAGGGGTTAGTCTTGAGTAGCCAGACCCCATAACGAACCAGTTACGCGAGGAAGGGGTATGATGGCAATAGTACACTGTACCAGTTCGAAAGGAATTTTATTCTTACCTGGACTGTGATAACTGGTAGTAAGCCCCTTTCCCTCATAGCGGTATGGTAAGGGGTCTAGCTATGCAAAACTATAAGGGAGGGTGTGGTTTACATACAAGTTGGATGGGCTACAATGCTTGCACTCTTGATTTGTATGAGTAGTAAGTATCAAGATTTGTAGTGGTCATTCTGCACTAACAAAGCTGGCTTCCCTGTTCCATGCTCGATATTACGTTATTTTGGTGATTACTTGAAAATTTGATTGCATCTTATTTAATCATGATTACATTCTACTGGAAGAAAAAAGGCACTTGTCTAGACACTTCCCCCCCCCCCCCCCCCTCACTTAGCGTAAAGAGTGGCTTACGCGACTATTGGTAAGCATGCAATCTCACTTGTCAATAGTACCATTTAAGCATACCATTAATAATACGATATTTTCTTATATACATCACAAACTTATTACTATAGTAGGTTTTCATTGGGTTTGGATTATGGGTTGTGTCGTATTGGACTACTGAGCAGCTAGCTATGATGGCTTGGAGTATTGGAAAATCCACCTTGTACCTCCTATCATAACTTCAAATAGAGTGTCTTATAATCACGTATTTTGATGGGCATTATTTAGAGTCCAGAATTGGCTCTTCAATAATTCGAATGGGTTAGTTTGAAGCGGGTCATAGTGAGGATCAGCTGTTATTTCTGGGTGACAGTAATAGTACATACACACTACAAATCATCGTCACTGCTATTCTCATTGTCTCTGAGTTGATTTTCAATGTAGTAGTCATCATCGTTTTCGCACAGAGTGGTGCACTGACACAGATCCGTGCATGGCAAGTTCTTCAATTTACATGAACATTTCTGCGATGAACAGTCCTTTTTGCACTGACATCTTACCATCTCAATGATGGCATTGGGTGCTGGGAGGACCTCTGTGGATCCAAGAATTCTTGCTGGGCAATACTGACTTGTCCCCAAACTCTGGCTTGAATATGTACTCTTAAGATGTTTTGCTTTAAAGTGCCGATCGTAGGTGGTAGCTTATCACCTCAGTGCAGGAATACTTTGTATGTGGAGGCCCTTTGGACAATACGCTGCACATACGAAAGAAGTCAAAGTAGAAATCAGATCTTCAGTAACTTCATTGTTTTCTGAAAGCATCTGAAAACCCTGAATAATGTCAGATTCTGCTTTTAACCCTTTGCGTACGATCGTCACGAATTCGTGACCGCCGTAACTTAACGCGCGCGTACGATGGTCACGAATCTGTGACACGCCGGGTGCGTCAAGAGAATACGGCTGTCACAAATTTGTGACAAGCTCTTTCCCGCTCTGTTATTACAGTTACAGAGCGCGTAGCGTGCTAAAACTTTCAGTAGCTGTTATTTACTTCTGTAGCAATATGGCTATGTTCTATTCTGCTGAGGATGTTTTGAAGGTAATGTCTGAAGAGGATAGCAATAGTGACTGCTATGATGATAGTGTGACAAGAGACAGTGATGATGAATATGCTGTAGAAAATAATGATATACTGTTTTAAGAATTATTAAGTGCTAGTAGCAGTGAGGAAAGTATGTCAGAGTGCGAGGAGTTTGTGCCAGAGTTAGAAGGTGCAAATGTTAGCAGTCCTAGAGGTGGGAGGGGCTCAGAAACTCAGGATAGCCATGCTCCAAGTCAGAGTAGACGTGGTCGTGGACAGAGCAGTCATGGTCGTGGTAGTGGACAGAGCAGTCGTGGTCGTGGACAGAGCACAGGTAGAGGTCGGGGAAGAAGGGGCACTGGACGAAGACAGTCAAAACAGAATGATGTAGACTACAAATGGAAAGAAATGAATCTTGGTAAAAATTGGAAAATATAATAACTTTTTGAATTATAGATTATTACTTATTGCTTATATAGATGTAGCTCCAACTCACCAAGCATTTTTGGAGAAACCTGGTGTAATCTCAGAAGATATTGCAACCTCACTGGACTGCTTTTCTTGTTTTTTTACTGAAGATGTCTGGGATTACCTGGTAGACAAGACAAACACATATGCAGAATTCAAGATCCAGAATATGACTGTAGGTTTACTAAACCAATATTTATCACATACATGAATGCTGTTATAATTTTATTAGGTACGACACCGCTCCC
>WLWI01005006.1_pt1 | contig 11112 bp, 3 predicted proteins | sample 6701501 | NCBI WGS metagenome assembly WLWI01 (sample SAMN12718690, study PRJNA515312) | sponge metagenome | isolation source: marine sponge | host: Mycale hentscheli | place: New Zealand: South Island, Marlborough, Capsize Point | collected 2014-11-01
CCCCCCCCCCCCCCCCCCCCCCCCCCCCCTCCCCCCCTGCACCCAAACACCTCGAGAAGAAGCAGTATCAGTAATGGTACAAATGGTGAGAGATGAATGATTTCCTATAGCTAATATGATATGAGATGAACTATGTTCGTTATCTTGAGGTAATCCTAATCTGCAATAACCACTACTGTATATACCACCGTAAATTGTTCATTGTACATGGGGATGTTCTAACCCCAATCCATAACATCATGAGGGAGATTAGGTATTAACAGGTCAACTACCTTTTGCTACATTGGCTACAAAACTGGGTTCTACTTTGTCTAATGCTGGTATTCACTTTGTAACCAGTCTCAATGAATGAAAGGTCTCTCCACCACAATGGAAGGAGCTAGAGGAATAATAATCTGGCGTAGCCGACCCTTTACCTTCTATTATTGGTGCGTAAAGGAAAGGTGTTAGGACATGGTTCCAGAGGAATGTGGAAGTGGTCAATGCCCCACCTTCCTTATACCTGAATAATTTATTCTACCGCGCGCAATAGATGCAGTAGATAGTCTGGCGTCGCCGACCCTTTTCCTTCTATTATTATTATACGTGGGCGAAGGACGTATAATAATAATAGAAGGAAAAGGGTCGGCGACGCCAGACTAAGATGCATATTGATTCTCCGACTATCTTTTTTTTTTTTCCTGTAGCTTTTGCTGACAGATTACTGGGCTATGACAGAGTTGCTGGTGGTGATCCGATCTTTAGCGGCATGTAGAGACGTATTTGGGAATTTTCCAACAGAATACAGTCTGCTTTGAGTGTTCTTTTCTTCCCCCCCCCCCCGCCATGCTTGTTAATTCTTGCTGTGAAAGATTGGCTGACACATACTAGACAGATACTCAAAAGATCCATACTTGATAAACCTAGCTTTGAAAGGGTGGCCGAGACAGTTAGGAATTTCTATACGCGGTTGAGGTGGGCCATTCCCGGTAATTTGCTAACGGTAATTGACCTCCGCAATCTCTATGTGTTGCGGCAGAACAAATTTGGTATGGCCTGCGCCTGGTCCCCAAGACCTTTTCCTTCCTCACGCCCAATAGTAATAGGTAAAGGGTCGACAACGCTGGACTACGTTGCGATGTCGTTATTACTCTGACGATGCTTTACGAACAAGCTTTGAGTACGCTTTACCAACCCAACTTATTCATGAATTATTCATGAATTATTCATGAGTACACATCGCAAGCACACGCAATATAGAAGCCATTTCTTCCGTGGAAGAAGATGGATCAATACTTTCTTTAGCAGCGATGTGAAGTAAATCACTAACACAAAGATCATTATTTTACTTTATTTCACTTCAGTAAACTGTTTATTATTTTAACTTCACATTGTTCCTGAATTCGAAAAGAGGCAAACTATCTCAGCAAGGGTCAAACAATCTTCCCCAAGACTGGTATATATGAAATGTTGGCTAGGTGGAGGGGTGGGTTGGGAAGTAGTGTTAGAAGGTGGGCTATATATAGAAGATCAAAATTGCCCATATTATGTAACTTTGCATGTACTTGTCCAAGGAGTACTACTGAAGCCAAAACACTGTCAATGGAGCTTGTAAAAGCAGAATGTACAATTATCTAAGTCTAATAATGTGCTTTCTGTCTACCATCTTATGAGAAATAGCTATCCAGAACTAATGTAGGTCAAGTTGAAGAATGTTTGGATAATTATGGGCAACAAAACCAGCATATTTAATTGTAACTGAGAAATTATCGGTCAACCATGCATGTCAAATACATCAAAATAATCAGATACATCTTTTGTAATAGATATAATATATGAGTAGAGGAATTATATAGAGTAGAAAACAGGCAGTGAAACATAACATAACCAATTTGGTCATCTTGAGTTTCAGGGACAGGGAAGTTTTATGCAATATATGGAATGCAATATATGGAATTACATAAAAATAATACAACAATTGTTATTTCTCCCGTTTTATAAAAATCACATTCACTAGAAGTACCATTATAATTAAGGAGATGATAAGAAAAACACTGATGATCATCAAATTTTTCGTGCCTGTAACACATGCAGATAATCATGGTTAAAACATTTCAGATTATTTTTTATGGTTCACTATTGCTGTATCAATGAATACACAGGTAATAATGTTAGTGCATTATATTATTATAATCAAAGAATGTACCCATTACGGTCATCTTAATCCAATAAAAACATTTAATTATCATCACTGTTTTCCAGTCCTTGTTTCACCGAAGTGTACTGTAAATTTACTGCATAGTTTATCGTGTGGTAAACTCTAATTCTGGAACAAACTACAAACCACATGTACAACTTCCTATGTTTACTCATGTTTTACCAATCCAGTGTAATTTTTGTTCCAGAATAAGAGTTTACTACATAGTTTCCTCTCAAGCACACTATAGATTTTCCAGCAGTACACTTCAGTAAATCATATGCCTGCAAGCAGTGCATTCAGAAGGTAATCTGATTTGCTCACTACCATGAACAGCCTACTTACCAACTACTAACTAATAGCTTGAACTAACTATGTAGTACTTGATGTGAAGTGTTAAGTAGATTTCTTTTTCTTTCTTGGTACTAATATAAGTATCAACCAAATGCACTCACAAAGACCATTGACAGGATAAAAACATGACCACGAAAACAATATAGTTAGTATGATGGTATAATATAGTATAACAAGTATTTTGGCAAGCAAGGGGAAGTGAAAGAAAGCTATGCCCATAGTTACTTATTAGATTCTTATACAAATGTTCTCAAGAAAAGTCTTATATACTTAGAGAACATTTTACAGTCTTGATTGTATGGTGATTTAAATGCTATAGGGAAGAAAAGTATGTGAAATTTATACATTGGCATTGACTATCATATGTTGGAGCCGAATTAGAACTCAGTTCAGGCAAAAACTTCGCAGGACAATTCCCACTTATGTCTCCTATTGTAGAACAGTCAACCTTTTAATTAGATTTCCTTATGAAGATAGCTCCAAATTTAAATTGGAGCTACTATCATCAGAAAATTTAGAATGAAAGGTAACTATCCTACAGTTAGAGACACTGAGGGTTTGCATTTTTGGTGCTTCCTTTGTATATGTAGTCATTTTCTGAGGTACAGCAGTTTGCAGCACTACTGGTACCTTTTCTTGGACAGTGACACACATCAAGGTAAGCACTATGTAAGTTCTTGTTCAGTTAAATGAGAGCATATTATGCTAAGGTTATAAGTTAAAATAAAAGCTAGCAATTAAGTTACAAACCTTGCGTAATGAATACTCCTGATGTATATAGGATAGTTCTTCCATACTTTCTTAAATTGGTACACATCTTGGTGGGAAAATCTAAAGAAACATAAGGATTTAAGGATTCAATGAGTATGATGACAACTAAAGCGAATTGTTAAAATATTCCATTTATTATCAATTTTCTTGTATACAAAATTGGCGAGTGAGCATAGCGAGCGAGACAGTATTAGGGGTGGATAATACAAAATTGGGTATATGTTATATATATGTATGTATGGATGGTACGTGTGCTCCTTAAACGCGCACGGGCTCTCCTAAAACACGGCTTTTTAGGCTTAACCCCAGTCTCTTCAGATACTACAGCATTAAGCATGATTTACTTTAAGCACTAAGGCTCAAAATTGTGAGAGATTTCCTACAAAAAAACTTGTTTTTCAAGTCACAAAATGTTGCTGCGACATGTTACTATGACATCGAAGACCCTTTACCAGACATAATGAAAACTCGCCGTTATTTTGAAGCTGTTAAGTGTTGCTTGGCTTGTTGGTTGTCAAGATACACTGGTAGTCAGGATGGCTTCTACAGAAACTACCACTACTCAGGGGAAGCTGAGATAAGTACAAAATTCCATATTGGTTAGCTAAGAATAACTCTGGCCTTAATTTTTTTTGTAGCTGAGTGCTTGTCCAAGAGTTACTGATAGAAGTAGTCAGAGTGGCTTAAATTTGATACTACAGACTTATCACTATTCAGGAAATTAAGGTAAGAAGGTAGTTCTGTATTTATTTGCTGTAATTAATAGGCAACTGTATATAGAATAACTTTTTTTATCATCATGATCTTATAACAATATTGTAGTTTTATGCAACCTAACAAGGCAAGCTTGTTTGCCATTTGTGCTCAAGCACATCACTAGTTGGCGAGCGAGCGAAGAGAGCGAGACACTATCAGGGGTAACTCAATTGAAAATTGGGGATGTTTGTTTATATATATGTGGGGACGTACGTATGCCATGTGTACTTTGACCATCGCATATTTTTGTGTTAGTTCGGTGGTCGACCCCGTCCCAAACTTCACTAAACAGAATCCTCAGGATTAGCGATCATTACCCGTATCACCCTAGAAATTGAATTGTTCATCGTTTGAATTCTTTTGCGGGTGCTGTTAAAACTTGAAAACATACCGGAATTCTATTTCTATTTGAGTTTGTGGCGGCCGTGAGTCAATGCGTTCTTTGTCATAGTCATAGCTGTATGCAACAGTATTTACTTTGAAAATTCATTGTTCACTAGAACCACGAAGGTAAGTCTTGTGTAGGTATGTCCAGTTGTGTGAAAGTATTGTGCGTTACAACTACTACTAAGAATGTCACAAAGAAAAAGTTTAAATAATGTGACTTGATTATGTTACTTTTTGTTTTTCAATTCAAACAGTTGCGGGGAGTGGTTATTATGGCATTGAATGCTTATATCATATATATATATATGTAATTTATAAACTCGACTGTTATTTTAGTAGCTTGATGTTAGAAGTTAAAATCAATTGTTTAACAATAGTGTAGTGTTAGGCTCGGTCGCATTTGTGCTCAAGCACACCACTAGTTATATTTACTGATTAATTGTAAGGCACAAGGTAATACAGTATTAAGGCTTCATAACTAATAGAAATCTTGTCTAAGAACTGACATATTCAGATCAGGTTATATTTTAAGATGAAAACTCAACAAATTTAGCCCCATGAAGCTGTAATTCTACTTAATTAAAGATTACCTGTTATATTTGATAACTTGTTTATATCATGAATTGAATTTGGTGAAGAAGATGACAGTTTAATAGTCATTACATACAGTTCTTCATTTTCATGGCTATCCCATGAAAGACAGGTTGATTCATTCAGCAAAACTACTTCGCTCACAAGTAGCTTGACATCGTTCGTCGGCTGCAGTAGTAATTGCTGTTTACCAGGTTGGTCATCGCATCTTGAAATTACTGCCTCTCCGTTATACTCCACTTTACATGATGAAGTTCGAGGAGTTACAATATCTACAAAGACGAAAACCATTATTAATTACCTTAACTTTACTTTGTCTTCACTTATCTCTATCTTCAGTTAAATAAGAACAATTCTAGAGGCATGTAACAGACAGCATTAATGTATACCATTTCATTGCATAAGTTCACAAGCTACATATCGACTTGCATGAGATACGTAAAATTCTTATACATATATATTTAATAAAGTTGAATATAATCACTTACCTTGAGACTTATTGTTATGAAAAAGAAACACACGATGACCTGCAGTCGGAAAACTAGTGCGGTTAACAGAAACTTGTAAGGACCCATCCTGGGCTGTGTCATAGGCATAAAGAAGATAAGTACCACTTTTAAAAGATACATTGTATAGTGTTGACTGCAGTCCGTATGTTGATAAGTATATGAAGTTTTCATAACTAAAGTCATCACAAAGTATTGTCTTGCAGTACAAAAATGAGAGATAAGCTCCAATGGTTGTGAGGCTGTGAAGGTAGTAGTGGACTTGAATGCGAAGCTGATTGTGTGAAATAACTTGTACGTCCACATCATTTATGTCATGGGTACCTAGAAATAATGCAACCAAGGAGCATGAAACATGAGTATGAAATCATTGATGGAGGGGAGGGGCAGGATGGCAGGCCCCAATAGTGCTGAACAATTATATTCACTATCTAGGAATTGGGTATGATATATATTTACCACGAATTGAGCAATCTGATAGGACAGTTGGAATAAACCATCGTACAAGATTACATGACCGGATAACTTACTGATGCTAAAATTGAGATGTTGACTTCCATTTGTGTTCTCTACATCCATTTCTAGAGAATACTCAAATATCTTTCTCAATTCTAAATTCAGTCGATATCGGAAGTAGGTTCCTATTTTATTTAACGAACTCCAAGACTTAAATTCTTTCACTCGAATCTCTTCTCCAAGATTTAAATTTCTTAATTGCAAGTAGCTTATGGTACATATGTGGGCAGTCTAGAAACAGAGTACATTACATTGGTATTTCATTATTAAATAAAAGAAATAAAACTTACCAGCAAGAGTATTACATCATATTGACCATTTTCATTCAGTACTAACTGATAATGGCTTTCCATAGGAACTACATTGCACAAAATGCATTTATAAGCTTAAACACACATGTTGTATTCAATTATATATGTTTTAAGTAGATTTCTAATGTAGACAATAGCTTATAGTTTAGTATGACTTGGAACCAATTCATATCATCTCAGTTTACAGTCTAACAACATAATGGGATCTACTGCATTTTAACTTTCACTTTTAGCTTCACTGCAATCATTCTTGTTATACAATTTATGAATACCTACCCGCAAAAATGTCACATTCTACTTTTATTAGTGCTACAAAGTCAATGTTTCCTTGTCCATAAAATAAATAAGGATATTGAATTATTCGTAGTGTTTACATGTGCACATATCCTGGTTCCGAGCAAATATATAATGCTCACTTTATGACTCAGCTTTTTTTTACTTCACTGTGCACATGCTTGCAATCATTCCTCCCATATCAATATTGGTTCAGTGAAGGAACAAATAGCTAACAAACCAAATAATGAAATCAGACAACAATATTATATATCTGAAATTAAATGCATTGCAAATGTGGTGACAGTTTATACAATATAAATTGAATTGTATTAGCTTGGCTAGCTAACTTGCCATTTCTGGAATAATAGTATAGAAGAGATTAAACCCTGTAAAAACTTTGCTTTTATGCATATATGTATTTATGTATGTACAGATACATTTATTGATGTATGTGCATTACCTTGATTAAAGAGTGTTATAGAAGTGGCTTCTCCAGTTCCTACTGGATTAATAGGAACTATTTGAAATATGAAGTCATCACAACCTAAGTGTCGTGGTGCGAATCTTAAAAATATAAGGTTTAAAAATGTACTCTCGGTGGTTGTTTCTGAGGAAGTCATATTTAGTATTAATACTTTATACCTAATATCACTGTCTATTGCATCTCCAGAATTATAATGCATTGACCAGCTTAGAGATACATGCGTGTCTTCAACATTAATTTGAAGATTTTCTACAGACTTTGGAATACCTGAACAATAAAAATGTTGTAATGGCATCATACATAATACTATGTTTAATAGTAATACTTACCAATTACTAATATTGTGGTACTGTGAGAAGACCGCAGTTGTTGACTTACTGTTACTCCTGTACATTTAACCTTTGTATTGTTCAACTCAACAGAAGTATTTTTACATTGAAGCACTGAGTAACTATTTGTGTGCAAGATATCTATACTGTATTTATCACTAATATCTTGTCCAATTTCTGTTTAATTGAAAAACCACATATTCATCACGTAGATGTTCTTGATGAGTGGGGCTACAGAAAACATGTATCTCGTTGTTGACATAAGCTACTACTTCATCATATGGTGAGAGCTGCAAAATATCTACATTAATACATAATCATAATTGGAGTGTTAATAAATATAACACTATAGCAGATCAATATTTTTTACTGAGTTCTTGCTAGTTTCAAAATACTTGATTCATTAATTGAATGATATTTAGTGCAGCCATTACAATTAGTTACTTATTGTTAATGAACTTAACCAATTCTTCATTAGCTATGCTCATTAGGTTGCAAGTATTACATGATTTGAGGCATATGGTGTTTTTTTGTTAATTAACTAGAGTGCAAATAAGATATTTGTATAATTATTATCAATAGAATGGATATATTAAACTCTAATCACAAGATAACATTTTATGAAGTAGAATTTGAGCAGTAATATTAGCAAGAGAATCCAGTTATGAGAAAAAAACAACTATTTAAATTATTGTACATTGTAGGGCATGAAAACGTTTGTGTGCTGGTTTCAGTTCGTAACTGGAAGTGGAGAGAAGAAGCGAGAGAATTATGAGGCTAAACTATGATAAAGAAAAGGTTCCAGTTGTTGGCTTTGAAGAGTTCAAAATTGCGTGCAGTGCAGTATTATAACAGTCGCTATATTTATTATCATATCTACTGACTTTTTTAAAAATTAACATAGCTATAAATTGTTTACTTTTTCACAGTTTCATTGCAGCCTTCATTGCATCACTTTCCAAAATGCTCAATAGATGAAGCACCTATAGCAACTTTATTGATGGAACTGGGAAAGTCTCAATTACTTTAAAAGTATGGTGGTCTCTGTTGGGAAATTTTGACTTTAATACAAGAAAGGTCACTTGCTGATTTAATCCTAAGTCACTGCTTTTTTTTATTGAAGAAGTGCAGTTCTGACTGTTAACTTTTGCTATGTAATCACCGAATGAAAAAGAAAGTGATTTGAGAATCATCATGGGCAAGTGACTGTTCTTGCTTAGAACAACTGTGACTTTCAGCTTCCATATTTTTGGGCAACTTTAAATCTGCTAAGTTTTAAAATTTTAATGCTTAACCATTTCCTTGTAGTAAAAACAACAACAACAACCCACAGTCTATCTTAACACATGTGAAGGGTGGTGTTGGTTGGGTCCTCACTGTTGGTGGTAACACCATCTTCTATCATATTGTCCTTGCATAAGTGAAATCAAAGAGAAAGTACACCACATTGTATTCTCTCTATTGGACAAAATAGGAACAATACTGTTAGGGCATATCAGTGCATTAACCAAGATAGGTTATCACCACTAAATTTTAGAAAATGAATTCAGTTAGCTAAGTTTGTAAGACCTACTGTTTTTTGATTATTTTAGAAATAAAAATGTAAAAGGATAAACAATAAATTCCTTGGATGTGTTTGCTTGGTTATCTACCCGATCTCAGAATCCTTTAAATGATTCTGAGAAGGAGTAGACAACCAAGAAAACATAAATATGTGAGGGTCAAAGTACATATAATACACATGTCCAAACATACAATTCACAACCATATATACAATGTTACTCCTGAGAGTGTCCCACTCATGGCTGTTAATACAGTGTATTATCGCTGTGAACTATTACTCATTTAAGTAGAAAATGACTAAACCATTCCCAATAAGTAATAATAAGTGCAAGTGACATGCTTGTACATACAAATTGTGAGTGAGCTTGTCTAGTTAGGTTATTTACAACTACAGTATAGTTATATTTTGGTGGGCAAGTGAAGCAAGTGAGACACTATCAGGGGTAACACATTTGGGGATATTTTTTGCTTGTTTGTATAGTGTGGCTATACGTATGTCATTTGTACTTTGACCCTTGAATATTTTGTGTTGGCTCGGTCGTTGATCCTGTCCCAAATTTCACTGAACCGAATCCTCTGGTTTATCGATCCCCGAATCATTAAAATGGAATTGAATTATTTACTGCTTTCAATTTCTTTTGGTGGGTGCAGTCAAAACTTACAAACAAGAGTTCATTTTCTATTCAATGAGCGGTGGTGGTAAGTTAATTAATGTGCTATTTGTCACATTTATACAATTTACACAACAGTGTTGTTCCTTACTTAAAATCCATTGTCCTATACTCTAACCATGAACGTAAGTCTTGTGTAGGTATGTAGTGAAATACTGTGTGTGAAAGTGTTTTGTGTTACAGTTACTGCTTATAGCTATATATTATTATAGTAGCTGCTTTTACACAGCTTTTCCGGCTATTACATCAGTAAAGATGTTTTTTTGATGAAAAAAGTACCCCCACACACTTTTAAGTGTACAAATACCATTCTTAAATATACGATTTGCTTCAATTTTGTACAAGTAGCTCAAACAACAAAGTAAAAGAGTACTTTTAAATCTAATGAGTTCATTTTGGCCATTACAAGATCTGTAAGCAAAAATAACAAAGAAGTGCTATATTTATTTACTAGCATTAAGAGTTTTGATTGCCACACAGTAACTACTCACTGCAACTTGTGTGAACATGAAAAAATGCATTTATAAGGAGTTACAGTTTATTTTAGCTTAACTCTTAAATATGATGTCTACTGCTATAGCAACAGCAGAAAGAGGAGAAAAAGCAAAAATAAAACAATGTGTTTAACCACACTGGCGGATAATATTCAGTGATTCTATTTTTCTAGATTAATAATATAAAAAAAAATTAAGCTAAAATTTGGAGCATAATATATATATAATGTGAAAGTACGTGTATAGTTGACATTATTTTGTGGTCACATTTGGTCACTTAGCAACAGACCACAAAGTCGCTTTTGTGACCATAACATAACTGTATTAACAATGTGACCAGTATAGTTTACACAGTACAAATATTAGCTATGCTGTTTGCACGATTATATATATTTTTTCACAGTATTAAGGACAACCATCTAAGCCAGCAATGATTTAGCCCACTGACGTCCTGGAAGTGAAACTGCTATTTCGGTAAAAGAACAATAAAGAATAAAAAAAAAAGTCACTCTTTATAGCTGCCGTGGCACCGATTAATCGCGGAAGACGCAAATACGCGTCAATTGAGAAAAATCGATAATCGCAGAGGACGCGAAAATGCGTCTTCGCGTCCATTTCGCCCTACAGCTTTGTGGAGTCAAGGAAGCCACCAATCACAATTGCAGACGATTATTGTTGTAAGTATAATATTTTAGGCTTATAAAATACATAGACTGCCATAAGAAAATGTTGAGCAAATTTTGTCACAACAATAAGACTTCTTTCTGATAAAGTATCAATTGAAAATGTATTTCATAATAATAATAAAGGTACACAGAATAATTTTTTAGAAACCAATATTACTTTAGCTATAACTGCTCATGATAAGACAAGTAGAAAGCTATCTTGGCTAGTGGAACACTGGCACTTCAGCATCCTAGTGATGAA
>WLWI01005007.1_pt1 | contig 11110 bp, 9 predicted proteins | sample 6701501 | NCBI WGS metagenome assembly WLWI01 (sample SAMN12718690, study PRJNA515312) | sponge metagenome | isolation source: marine sponge | host: Mycale hentscheli | place: New Zealand: South Island, Marlborough, Capsize Point | collected 2014-11-01
CCCCCCTTTAGGTTTCCCCCCAAAATTAGGGGGGGCCCCACCCCCCACACCCCCCCCCCCCCCCCCCCCCTTTCTACACCACTGCTGGATGCTCCACTTAAGAAGAGCCAATATAAGTGTCAAAGATTTGGGAAGGAGTATAGAACATTGCAATACTATCACTGACACTGTAAAAGTATTTAGTACCAAGCAAGGAGGAATGGAAGAAGTCAGAGGTTGTCATGCCTGAAACAGCTATTAGCACCACACCTCTATACATACAATTGATATTTCTGTGCAAATTTAAGAGCTCTACAACTTATCCAATGAGAAGGAAGCTATTTCTTTATTCTCGTATTTTGATCTTATGTAAAAAAAATTATATCTCAACCAACATTAGGTGTCTCTCTCTGTATTGAATATTTTGTAACACTATGCCTATCATTATTTAGTTTTTACCGTGATAACCTTTGTTTAAAAGCTTATAAATGATTCATTATTTTTAGTTGTACACAGAAGGCACACTTGTTAGTTTGCTGGAGACTTCTCTCTTCTATCAGGTGAGGTATAAAGTAATGTATAGTGGTTGCTGAAACCTATTCAATGAGTAAGGAGAGGTCATTTTAGCTAGTGATTTCAGAAATGTGTATGCTGTATGAGAGGGTGTGGTAGTGCTCTCGATTTAAGATTTTCCTAAGCCACATTACAAGACAAAGCTCTGCATATTTCAGCCTTCAATTATATCTGTCTCTAAATTTTTTATACTTTGTCAGAAAAAAACAACACTGATTTTCCTGTTCTTCCATTAATAGATGTGAAAATCGGATATAATATGGAAGCTGAAATTTTGGTGTTTTGTTTTGTATTGCACCTTTCCTTAGAAGCAATCAACCACAGTAGTATATGCTATACCCAGTCACTGTGTAGGGTGTGGCTGAGTGCCACCATTTTATAGCTTTGATTTATGGGATATCCAGGCTTTTACAACTAGTTTGTGCAAGCGTTCATATAATTCCACAAATTTTTAGTTTTTGTGAGTGAGCAATGTAAGTTTGGTTCCTAACTACGCTTGTAGCATGGAATGTTGCAGAATTTTTTACAGCACATTTAGCTGAGTTCTAAAATTGACTATACCCAATATCATTCAACAAATTATTTGATGGGTGTGATTTTATAGGAGAGTTGTGAGCGTGTGCATGACTTCTGTGTGGACATAGTAGACTACTGTCATCGTCAACTGGTGGCTCAGTTAGCTCAAGGAGGAGACGGTGTTGATTGTGATCAGGCAAAGAAGAAACTAGTGGAAGAGGAAGAAAGCGAGAATGAAAGTGATGAAGAGACAGAGGAGAGGAAAAAAATACTCAAGGTATTATCATGTGATGGACAAGGAATACAGACCCAGTGATATTCTGTGGGTGTAGTTAGGACTATGGCTAGAGCTATGTGAGTGTACTCTAACTACAAGTGGCATTAGTGAATATTTAAGTATAAATACCTATCTGAAGAGCTTGTAATTCTGAAATACTGTACATGCATTAGCAGATAAAATTGAAGGCTGATCTTGTTCATTTTATTTTTGGTAGCATTACCAGTGGTATAACTAGGAATTCTTTTTATGTAAAATCAAATATATTTGTGAAAAGTCCAATGTTTATAACTGCCATTGCCGCTATTATCTTTTACTATCACTAATTTTTTGGTCAGTATTCAGTTATAAGAATATTATTGGATATAATTATCCATGTGACTTTAATTACCTGACATTTCCAGGTATTTTATTTTTTATTTATTTTGTTGGTAGGAACTACAGGAACAGAGTGAGGTGATGAGATTCAGTGTGGCTATGAAGGCTCTGTCAATACTACATTACCTTACCAACCACTTGAATGTGTAAGTTTTTAGCAAACTCAATCTGATTATAAAAAAAAGTAACAAACATGATAACAATTCTTTCTCAAATATACGTAACATCTAATTTATATTCTGTCATTATGAATTTGAAACAAAATATAAATTCAGTTCTAGAAATCTAGAAGAGTTCAATGGTATAGTATAATTTGTTTCAACAGTTCTTCTCAGACAAATTCTTGGAAGTGGTTGTTGCATTTATTGCAGCTAGAAGCTTCAAACAAAAATAGAATAAACATCCACCAGCATCATTTACCCTCAGTAGTGCGCATGCACGAGAGGGTTCTAGTAGTGCATTTATCTGTCTGTCTGTCTGTTTGTCTGTCAGCATTCGATTTCATGAATGGCTGAGAACTAACCTTTAAAACAAGTATGACCTGACCCAGGAGAATTTAAATCCCTTAAATGGACCACTTTTTCAAATTTCGAGCTAGTTTCTGAGTAAATGCAGAGAAACTTCAGCTCCACAGCGCAAGCTAGATACAACGACCCTTACCTTTCGCGTACATTAGTTTACGTCATACAGCAGTACCACATGATCACTTATAGTTCACGTATTTTCTCTTAACTGCGTGTGTCCTCGGTAGTTAGAAGTTGAAGTAATCCGAAGAAATCTTAGTTGTGTACTAATGTGCTGAGGGTTCACACCTTTTGGTGCTCTAGTTTTTTTGTAATGTTGCCAAAAATTTTATCTTTTTTTTTTTTAACTTTAATTTATTGTTCCTGTTTATGTTTTATTTCATGTCTTAATCATAACTTTCATCATTTTAGGCTGCCCATTGGAATTTCTACAAGGTTACTGAATACACATGGTAAGGTGTCACTATTATAGTAAATCCTACACTTAGTCATTTTTTTATGTGTGCATGTGTGTTTTTATAATAAACTTAGATCTTCCATGTCTGTTGGTCAACATTCTGGAGTTGAAACCATGGCTAAGGAAGAAGGACAAAAGTTAGTGTGTTATATGTGTGGTGTTTTCATTGCTTTTAGCAGCAATATACCTTTAACCATCAGCGTGCATGCGTGAGAGGGTTATAGTAGTTGTCCTGTCTGTTTGTTTGTCTGTCACACTCTGATGTTGGAGATTACTGACAATAATTGTTGATTTAGGCATAACTTACTCAGAATGATGATTTAAGACATTTTATTGTGCTACTTTTTGTGACAAAACGCGAAGCTACCAGCTCCACTTAAGTACTAATTTTTGTGGGTAATACCCCCTTTCAGCACATCTTTACCACATGAGCTAATCATTTCTTTTCAGTATGCAGTGGTTTTGCTTTATGCTAAAAAGTTAACTGAGTGCGCTTGAATTGGAGTTCTGCGTTGAAACTGTCGGTGTCAATTGCACATTTATGAAGACAGCATTTACATCTACCATTTTCATTGCACAGCTATAGAGATACCTGATTCATCTAGCTAGTGTACTATAGCAGCACTGAGGGTTTGCACCTTTGGTGCTTCATTCACTTTGGTTATGTAATAATAATAATAATAATAATTATTATTATTATTATTATTATTATTATATAGGTGACAGTATGGAGTTTTATGAGGATGGAAATTGGATGGATGTTGAAGATAGAACTAAGTTGACAAAGTTAGAGGGACAGGTTTGGTTGACCCTGTACCAAATCCTATTGGACAAAGATTGCCAGCAGAAATACGAGATCACACACCACAGCAAAACACTTCTGTTGAGTGTAAGGGCAAGTTGGACAACGTATAATTATCTATTATTACGATTACTATTACTACTATCATTATTATTAATGTTAGGATGCTGAATACACAATAATAGTGATTGTGTGTATCTCTTCCATTACATAAGCTCAGTGTGCAATAGCACTAGTGATGAACACTGGCCCATGTCATTTCAGTGTTTAAATTATTAATCATGCAAAACCACACCCACACAGTTCTCATGGCCAACCTTTTTTCCCCCCTCAAATTGAAGCTTACTTCATGTGGGGTGAGATTTCTCTGTTATAATTTCACTATCTAGTGGTTGTCTATAGAGGAATCATTTACATGCCTTGTTTACGCTGTAGTAGCTAATCTGATTATAATATACATATATCTCAACCTGCGTCATGCCGTCTCTTGAGAAGACAACTAGCAAATAACTGTTATATTATCATAACCAAACTGCATAATGTTTTTCAAGTGTTAGAATAGAGTTCATGCACTGTGTTGGTGTATCTACTCTGTACATACATAGCCCATTAATATCACCATGTGTGAACAGTTTGAATTAGTGATTTTGAGGAGTGACTTGTTTCGTTTTTTGTTGTTATTGTTGTTTTGTCCAACAGTTACGTAAATATCTGTCAGCCCCACTGCTGGAGCAGCTCCCTCACCTTACCCACCTGCATCGCTATCTGGAACAACTGGCTCTCATGGACCCTCCCACAGCCCAAACAGATCTCATCCTGGAGCAGGTAAGGGGTCATTGAATCAGCTATAGTGAGTGTGGTTCAAGTTCTTGTACTGCAGTGTACATTAGCTTTCACCGTTTATTACCTTCTCAGTATGACACACAACTGTCCAATATCGGTTCTTTCCCAAAATTTTATGTTATTTTCAGAAAATAAATGGCTTGCTTAAAATTATAAGTGTGTAAAGGACAAAGCAATCTCATGTGATGCAAAAGTTGTCCAACAGTTTAGTTGTATTAAAATATGATTTAAAAGAAATACATGTATATATATTTCCCTTCCCTTCCCCCCTCCATTATAGGTGCCGGTGATATATGATAAATTACAGAGCAGCAATGCTAAGAAGTGGCTCACCATTGCTAAGGTACACGGCAAACTCTTATTAGAGCCCACCCCATCTCAGCTCCAGGATGCAGCCAAGCGCTGGACGGCAGCGTCCAATCTGGACATTCTGGAAGACCTAATGGGCGGACCACCGAAGTGTGCCGTGTGTGGGGGTGTAGCTACCAAAAGGTGTTCTCGTTGTCGCAATGAATGGTATTGTGGGAGGCAATGTCAAGTGGGTCAGTGGAAGAAACACAAACCTTCTTGTGACATTGTAGCTAGCTCCATGGAGAAATAGTGTGTGCATGTGTGTTAACATTAATTTTAATTCATTCTGGAATTTTCAATGGAATTATAATTAGAGATATAATCGATGACCAGCTACACTATTTACGTAAGACCAATCAATATAATGACATAAATATTAAGAACAATTTGATGTCTGAAGTTTAGATATAATGATAAACTTAAACTTAAAAAAAGTCATGACTAGGATTTAAAAAAAATTAATTAAATTGATCCCCAAGGTTTTGCACCACTTTGCATTACCTATGTGTATAATAGTTAATGCAGTACGCATACCATTAATACTACTGAATGTAGTTGAAAGTATTGTCTCCATGATTATCTAATAAATAGGTTGGTGTAATCGAATACAAAAATTACAAAAAGTTAATTAAATAAAACTACACCTGTTTCACCTGCTACAAGTATTCAGATTTTTTTCTGTTTGATTCATGGCTGCATGCGTAGAGCTCCGTCTAGTCTGATCACCTCTCCATTCAACATGGGGTTCTCCACAATGTTCTCCACAAGGTGGGCGTATTCATCAGGGTCGCCAAGACGAGCGGGAAACGGTACGGTATTGGCCAGCTCCTTCCTCACAACTTCCGGCAGAGCTGCCAAAAGGGGTGTGTCAAATAGTCCGGGAGCTATTGTGCACACACGAATGCCCATATTCTTGAGATCTCTAGCAATCGGTAGAGTCATAGATGCAATGGCACCCTTCGATGCTGAGTAGGCTGCTTGACCTATCTGACCCTCGTATGCTGCCACACTAGACGTGTTAACTATCACACCTACACACACATGTAGCTGGCATCTTAATCCTGTCATGTGTTAACAACTCCATGATCAATGAATACATGGTCATAATTGTATGAAGATAACAGTTTACAATGAATATAAATTTCAAATATGGAAATGAATTAGTGCTGCTAGTATACCTTGAAACCAGATAGAGCATGAATTATCCAACTCATTTCATTGAACAATGAAGTGTTATGCTATTTAATTGCTAACTTGCCTCTCTCCCCAGCATTATTGTAAGGCTCTCCTTTAGACATGACGTCAGCCGCCAGACGAATGACATTGAATGTACCGGACACGTTCACATTCAGAGTTTTCTACAGCAAACAAAATACATACCATCACAAACATATGTCAGATTGTGAGCAGTTATGATACTTGTATAGTTCCGGTCTTTGAAATATGACTATACTACCTCTAAGAAGTGTTGTTTAGAAAAGATAAATACACATAAAGCTCCAGATAAATACCTGAAACATTTCCAGAGGGTGTGGTCCTTTCTTAGAGAGTGTGCGAATAGCCACGCCTATCCCGGCACAATTCACAGCTACCGTCAATGCTCCAAATTTGGACTGAACTGTCTCCAAAGCATCCTTTACATCTTTCTCTGACGTCACCTGGAATATTGACGTCACATGAAAATGGCTCAACATAGCCGGGAGAAATATATCATTGGTTAAAAACAATTGCTTGAGGCTGTGGATTGAAAGTCATTAATATTTAAATATTCTACCCTATACTCTGCAGAAATATTTAAACTTCATAATTACTTTTGAATATCACTTACAGAAACGTGTATACAGACTGTGTGCATTGACTATTTGTTAAAAACAACAAAATAACTTACATCAGTCGGACAGAACACCACATTGTCTCCCATCTCCTTGGCAACAGCAGTGCCATCACTGTCGGGAAGATCAGCAATCACTACCCGTGCACCCTACATGAAAGAGCAACAGTTGAATACAGATGTACTATACTAAATACATATCATCTAGACTTTATACAGTCACACCCTTTACCGAATCATCACATTTCAGTTACAAGCTCAGAATTACTGCTTGTCACTAGTCTCAAACAATGGCCTATTACAAGAAGCAGTTCATAATAATATTTGGAGCCCACCCCATACCTAAACATCTTCCTACACCACTGTATACACACCTTCACACACACAACTGCCGTTTGTTACCTGGCGTGCCAGCCTGGCCGCTGTGGCTCGACCCAAACCAGATGCACCCCCAGTGACAAGAGCTACAGCTCTAGAAACATTCCCTATCTCGGCAAAAGCCATCACACGGAGCGCGACACAACCGAATCAAGTCAAAACGGAAAAGTTTGCAGACAAGTGAGATGGGCGGGGCTAGAAGGCGCGAGTAGATTAAGGAAAGTATCGTCGCGGCGATGGAAAATTGGAAATGGAGTCAGTTGCTTACTTGTATGTCAGAGTCAGAACTAAGCAATGATGAAGAAAAGATAAAATTATTATTGCCATGTATTAAATCACTAGTGAAGAAATCATTGGATATTTCTAATAGGTAAGTAAATAAGCAAGTATTTCGTAAGTACATGTTCGCATACTGGGGCAGATCTAGAATTTTTAAAGAAATAAGGTGACTCTTTTCACGAAGGGATGAAATAGCGATAGCTACTTATGGAAAAATGCTGACTTCGTTTTATATATTCTCATATCTATTCATACAATAATTAGCACTATAATGTGACTGTCCAGAACTGAAATGAATAAATTGCTAAAATCAGGAAGGAAAATTAAAACTAAATTACAATGGTAAAAAAAAAAAAAAGAACCTGATTTATTAGAAAGAATGATAGTAATATACAAAGACATTTTAGCTATAGCTATAATTGTCGGGTTCAACTATGGAGAGAAATGAAACCAACAACAATACTATTCTGACAAGAGTTAATAAATGCTAGACTTGCTCTGTTGTGGCATGCTACGAGCTTAGTCTGCCACTATTATAAGGACAAATAATAAAATTCCTGACTCAGCATATCAATAACTAAAGGTACATTCATTAGAAAGTCGCAATTACCAGAGGACGAGGAAAAACCATGACGAAAATGACGAACAAAAAGTTATTGCTATTCATTATACTTTTATTTCCAATTAACAGGTAAGTAGTAAAATAAGCGGAAAATGAAAAGGGGCTCGTACGACACCAGTTGAGCCCCCCCCCCCCCCCCCCCTCCCCCTAAATCTGCCCCTGGCATACCTTATCCTCTTGATCTTTTTTTTTTTTTTTTTTTTTTTTTGAAATATTTGACAGACAAAAAAAAAATTCTTAACCTTGCAGGAATGATATAACAGCAGAGGTAGTGGCAAATCTAGCCTCATTATTGGACGACAGACCCTCCCCTTCCTTCTCGCCTAGTCCGTCAACACTTGAAATAGCAGAGGTCCGGTGTGAGACACTCAAGCTACTACGCAATTTATGTGTGGAGGTCCCTGGCAATCAACTGCTAATTATGTGAGTTCACAAACAAGAAGTTTGAAGAGATTAACCATATCAGCTCAATTCTGTGAGATTACCTAATACTAAAGAATAAATTCAGTCCCAAACAACTATTATAATTCAGTATAACTATATATCTAGAATGATTAGCACTTCTTGTAAGTATAATATACATAAATCAGAAATTAAGAAGTGATATATAATAACGTGTAATTGTAATTGAAGAGATGCCAATTGTCTTGTCTTTTTTCTTTTTTTCCCCCCAGAATTCCACGCACTGCTTGCTGATGACCCTGTACCCATTACCAAGAATCTCTCTCTACTACTTAGTGGAGAGTTTCTTGCTAATAGGTACAGGGTCATCAACAAGCATTTTGCTATATCATTTCGCAATATTTATGCCTGAACACGTGTGATGTAATTTATGTTCTGTCATATCTGCAGACAACATCCTCGTCTCCTCCAGCATGTCGTCCAACTTGCAGTGGAACATGTCACATTGACGACCATTCCTGTATCCAAGGTGGCCATCCAGCTCCTTGGCAATGTGTGTGTGGGCCAGCCTTCAGGCAGGGAAGACGTGTGGCATGCCAGCTATCCACATCTCTTCAGGTGATGACCCTTTACCTGTTAATGTATGGAGTCAATCCACCTTCTTAGTGTGTATGTATATGTGCAGTTAAGGCTGTAATGCATTGAGTAGTCTGGATAGTCCACTCACTTAGATAACTTCCATAAGAATGCAACCCCCCTCCCCTTCTCCTTTTCTCTCTCGTGTGGCTGTCTTTTGCAGGACTGTGTTTGAAGGAGCGCAATCCAATGTGGGTGTGGCTTGTATGTTACTTCATTACTGTACCCTGGACCATATTGACTTCAAGTGAGTGGTAGCTAGAGTTAGTGGTGGTGGCAATTGTGCTTGGAGATTAAATCAATGGAAGTGTTCTAGTAGTCATACTTGCACAGGGAGGAAAGATAGTACCAGTGGCAGTATACCAGGATGGGTTTATTCGAGCCTTTTCTAAGCAACCATTCTCTCGACTTGCTGTGGTTTAGTCAAAATTGTATGGAACATTTTGTTTGGTAAAGGCAGTAGTTTTTTGTATATTTCTGTAGCATGCAAGTAGATGTTTGTGTGCATACAATGAAGAGGCCAGGTGTAATTGGTCATTGTCTACAGAGTTGCACTGATAGAAGATTTTTCTGATATACCGATAACCAATATGATACCGATAACAGATAGATATATTCATTGAATTTTGAAAATTTAATTTTTGCATAATTAGAAATATAATGGTACAGAAATTATTGTTGATTACATGAACTTGTTCTCCACATACCTTGCAGGTTACTAGTCTAGAGTCTTCAGTGCCAGGAACAAGGTAGTGCCAAATTGGTGACCTCTTTTTAGACATCGTAGTTAAGTTTCTTTGTCTTTATGCCATCTAAGAGCAAATAGAACTCATCCGTTCAGTGTCCATGCAGCGAGTACGAATTTTTCTATCGGTTAATTATATCGGTACGGCGGGTAGTGTTGACGACCGATACTGATATCGAAAAAGTAGGCCGATAAACGATAGACCGATAGATTATTGGTGCAACTCTAATTGTCTATTCCAGGGTTAGGGTCAAATACTTTAAATAGTATTTAAATACAAATAATTTGAAGAACTCAAATACATAATACAAATACTCCAAAAATACAAATACTCATGTATTTGACCCCAACCAACCCTGGTCTGTACACATGCGTGCTAAAGATAGGTCCAGAATGGGAATGCGATTGCTGCTAGATTGGGTATGAGATTTGTGTGATCATTGACTCCAAGCATTGGCATATGTACGTCACACCGCCAAGCTAAATTTAACCCCCCTTAATTTAATCCTCATTTCTAAAAATAGAAGAAGAAGAGCTTGTTGTCCTGGAAACACCTGGCTGCATTGGCTCTTAGAGTAAGAGGCAGGCATCCTCTAGACTTGAAGTATTTCTCTACATCTTGTACATCTTCTGTTGAGCCATCTGAGCTACGTATGTATAGTGCATCACAAGGTGTGTGTGCAAGAGCTCCTTACTTCCCTGGCTACTGACTGCAGCAGACTTGAAAGAGAGAGCTATTTTCCTTTCTTTTTAGCCACTTATTTGCCTGTTGTGTATTTTTTTTTTTTTTTCTGGCTAAATTCTTGGCAGTCTTTCTTTCTAAGATAATTAACTAATATCCTGTTGCCATTTCGCTATAATCAAGACAGACTACACTAATGACTATCATTATGTGTGAATATGATGATAAGGAAAGTACGTAGTTGACTAATGGATTAAGTGGGGGGAAATAACTCAAAGGAATTAATTGATTAAATACACACTAAGTGATTCATTAATGCAACCTTAAATATTAATTCCTTTGAGTTATTTCCCCCCACTTTATCCATTAGTCAACTACATACATTTCCTTATCATCACATTCGATAGCAACTGACGCCAACTGGGTGATACATACGTCCAGTATTTTTGAAAATTGTACCAAGACACTTGTTTCACACGTTATGCCACCTTTCTGATGATTGGTACAAGAGAATGAGTAGGGGTCCCAAGTTAGGGGTCTCAAGTTAGGAGTCTCAAGTTAGGGGTCTCAAGTTAGGGGTCCCAAGTTAGGGGTCTCAAGTTAGGGGTCTCAAGTTAGGGGTCTCAATTTAGGGGTCTCAAGTTAGGGGTCTCAAGTTAGGGGTCTCAAGTTAGGGGTCTCAAGTTAGGGGTCCCAAGTTAGGGGTCTCAAGTTAGGGGTCTCAAGTTAGGGGTCTCAAGTTAGGGGTCTCAAGTTAGGGGTCTCAAGTTAGGGGTCTCAAGTTAGGGGTCTCAAGTTAGGGGTCTCAAGTTAGGGGTCTCAAGTTAGGGGTCTC
>WLWI01005008.1_pt1 | contig 11110 bp, 4 predicted proteins | sample 6701501 | NCBI WGS metagenome assembly WLWI01 (sample SAMN12718690, study PRJNA515312) | sponge metagenome | isolation source: marine sponge | host: Mycale hentscheli | place: New Zealand: South Island, Marlborough, Capsize Point | collected 2014-11-01
TTAATTCATCTGCAATCTTATTTTGTAGCAATGAATAGTGAGTAACTAACAATGTCATGTGATGTCATATATGGAACAAAACAGCCACACAAAACACAGTAAAAGTCCCTATTATACAGTGGCATAGGAATGGGGGGGGGGGGGGCTCTGGGGGCCGGAGCCTCCCTTAATATTGGGGCACAATTTAACTAGGAAATTCCTTTAACAAGGAAATCCCTTGCACGAACACTTTTTAAACCACAAAAAAGCCATGCCCTTGGAGCCCCCTACACCGAAACATCTTCGACACCGCTCCTGTTAACTTGTACAAATTGTTATGACCACAAAACTTGATTCTTAACGAGCATTGACATAGCATATACACAAACCAAGATGTTCAATCCTGGAGGAGCTTCATTACTTGGACAATGAAAAACTGAAAAACTGAAAACATAACACGATGCACTTAGCTGGAGGATATGTAAGAGTAGGTGGGAACTCAAATGCAAATGGCTAAAAGAATAAACAGGTGGGTATTTACTGATGAAAAGGATACATAACTAGCCACCTGTTTATTCCTACCATTACCCTCTCTTACATATCCTCCAGCTAAGTGCATCATTTGTTTTGTTTTCAGTATTTCATTGTCTAACTACTGAAGACCCCATGGGATTGAAATGCCCTAGTTTGTTATAGAATAATATAATACTTAGGTTTTATAGCTCTCATAATAAAAGACATTGTTAGTAATAATTGTGAATTTAGAACTTAGTCAGAGGATGACTAGAAAAATATTATGCACCAAGAAACAACTAATCTCCTATAGGAGGACTATTGCCATTGTTGTCACTATATACTTATAGAGCATTCAGTGTTTCATACTTTTACAACATATCAGAGCATTTTCAGGATTGGTACGATCCATCAAATCAGCACCTGAGTCCTCTTTAAATAACAATTTCCTTGGGCAGATATATGGTGTCGTTCAAAGTGAAAAATATGCCATCAGCTGGTGGCTCTAACTGAGTATGCAGTACATGTATTACCATTCTTTAACATTTCTATAAAATGTATAAAATAATCAATTACATGAGATAAAGTGTACATCCACTGTGTGTCTTAAAAAATACCATTAACAAGTGAGATTTGAACACACCCACAAAAAATAATTAAGGGCATTAACTACAGAGAGGAGCTTCCTTCTCAGTATTGCAGATATGTGTGTAAACTTGCAAGATTTATACAGAAGCCATTAGTCAAGAGGTTTATGTTTATACCTGCAGTACCATGATAACATTCAAATAAAATACATTTAGATCCACACAAGACAATAATGACTAGCTCAGGAATATTGAACAAGCTCAACCACCACTGCAGCCATGGCTGTGTCAATAATTTGTGAAATGGGTGTGGTAGCATCCTCATTCATGCTGCTTTAGCTGAGTTCATGTTTCATTTGAAATATTCTATCAAAAACATTATTAGTTGCTTTTTCTGAGTTCATGTTTCATTTGAAATATTCTATCAAAAACATTATTAGTTGCTTTTTCTGAAGACTCAAATTCACGGAACCAAATTAAAGAGACAATCACAATCTTTATGAAATCATGAGGTACAATCAGTACAACACCTACAGCATAAGTGGATTTCTATTTAGCCAATGTTTGACCTGCAAGAAAGTGTATTTCTTGATATGTAGAAGAATGTTCAAGAAAAAGGTGAATGACTCTCATCAAAGCTGTTTTATAATTTATAAGTTCCGTATAATTACAACTATTTGTGATAACTTCTCTAGGAAACATTTTCTTTTAAACACCCATTCTGCTTTCTCAGTAATATACAAATAGAAAATGTCAATCTATTCTTTTTCGAGATTAAACTATGTATGACTTCAGTAGGTGTAGTCAAGAATGACCTTACCAATGTCTACGAGCTTCCTCCTTGGTTCATAAGTTGAATCAATATACCATGTGATTTATTTAAACAATTATGCATGTAATGCAAACTGGACAGCTTCCTAATCCTAGTAAAATAAGTTACGAATAAGAAATCAGAACGTTCAAAATATATATATTTAACGTTTTTATGATTGTCTTAATTTGGACACAATAATCTTTCCCCATTGTGTACTTTGTTCATTTCTCCTAAACATTGTGTCGATTTTGTTTTCTTAGAAGATTTGTTCACTCAAGCTATCTCTGGTGTGGACACATATCTAATGGCCATGGTTTACAAGCATGATAGAGGATCCTCTGGCATCTCTATGTTACACTTTGACCAGAAGTAGCATTTTCTTTTAGAGGTTCTCTAAAATTATTGTCCATTATTTACATGATCAATTCTGTGGTTATCACATTCACTATAAGTATGCCACACATAAGTCTATATTATGATACACTATTGGCTTGTGCCCCCAGTACGGTACCCGCTCCCCCAGCTCCACACCTAAGTCTTGTACCATCCCACAGTGTGGATATTGATAAGAGCTCTAGACTTGTATACCCGTGCACTTATAGTGACTCACTTCACTCTCCTAAATTGCTAATTATCATTATGGATTCATCATTAAATTCTTCTATATTATGATGCTCTTTATGGATGTAGTAAAAGAATAAGTAAATTACAATAGATGTCATATACAGAATGGAGCAGCAGTACGAGACGAAGTAAAAGCCCCTAGCAAATGACAAGGATACAAGAAGTACATTATAGATGCGCTTGTAATCACACACATGACCTATGATGGTAATGTTTACTAAGAGCATGTCACTTTTACTTTCATAATCTTTACATAAAATTACAGAGTAAAAAATGTCTAACTTAATTATGTTGCTCCTTTGCATTGTTGAAAACTTTTCCCTGATTTTTACAGCTACCTTTTTCTGGTAAAGCCTACCCAACCAGGTCAGAACAGCAGCTAAAATATCAACTGGAAGTGTGAGGAGCCCCTAGAAAGTTACACCACCATAAATTTCCAAATCTAGTACAAATTTAATGAAGTGAAGATATAGAATAACCCACTTATTACACTCCTCAGAGTGATATGGTAAAGTATTTTAACATATTAGGCTTTATTTTCACAGTACTGGCTCCTGCTCAGTGAAAAAAAATTTCATATCACACTCTGAAATAAGTATTTTATACAGATATAATAAATACAATACATAGCAATATATACATATATACTAGCTACAAGAGGCAGATGACACTTAGCTATCTCAAAATATAATTTGTTTGCTATCTCAAAATATAATTTGTTATCTATATTGAAAACGTATCCTATTAAGTGTATGTCTGCTTACTATTTCTAAAACTAGACTCCCTAGGAAACACCAAACACATGAGAGGAATAAATATCTTGCAGGTACACTAACCTTGGGCAAAGACAGCGGCGTATACTAACGAGAAAACTAGTACCCGAAGCAGCATTTCCTGAAGCTTTTCAGCCGGTGCGAATGGCACAATAGGAAGCGCTAAGATCTTACTCTAGGCTTTCAGCTCGAAAATCCTGTCAGCACGATTACCGACCCTTGGAGGGGCGGGTTTCGACGACGGCTGCGGAAGGCGGAGTTGTATCGGCCACTTTCTATTGCTGTATCTTAAAATAGAAAATATTTGCTCAGACCTCCCCCATAATATATAATTGGAAAAGCTATAGAATGAAATTTAACATTAAAAGGTAGACTTCAGTTTTTAACAACTGGTGCTGCAGTATAATGATATCAATTTATGGCATCACAAATTTAACCAGAATGAACCCAATGACATGTTCATTCTTCACTTTATTCTAAGGAATCCTTCTTCATAGAGAATATACTTAGGTCTATTGTGTGTTGGAGTATAACAATAGTGGAGCTGCTTTAAGGTTATTCGATAAATGCATGCATGCATGCATTTATCGAATAACCTTAAAGCAGCTGTATGCATACAGTGAATGGTGTGTAAAAATAGTGACAATAATAATATGAGTATGTAATTGATGCAGCCATTTTCATGTATAATCATTGATTCCCACTTAGCTAGTTAGTTGTAATTATTGTTATTTGGAACCAGTAGAGATTTTGTGTAACACATAAACTAGCAAGCATCTCATCTTTTCAATACTGCATGCAGTAATTACATCAAATTGCTCATTTTATTTTTTATTTTTTTATTTTAAATAAAACGAACACGTGATATCCCCAACTGTTATGATTACAGCTTCTATGGAATATACCAGAATATGAGAGAGAGGCAGTGTTGGCATTTTGCTACTCAAACAATTTCAATTCAAAATAATAGGTAGCTTTGATCTTTCATGTTTGAGATTCTATTACCATCAGATTCCATCTAAAACAGGTAACAGGAAGTGAGTTAAATTTAGGCCTAGGAAGGTGGAGGGATAGGGGAGGCTAGGGTGGTCCGCAGAGAGAGATAACTTGACCAAATTTAAAATACAATTATTAATTCAAACAATCATGTGCATACAAACAAAACGTAGTCATGACATATGACATAATCCTGACATAATGATACAATGCACAATATTTGATCTGGTCACTGTCATCAGTTTCTAGATGAGTGTTTCCTGTTGTCTGTCAACATAGAAGCTGTGCCCCTCCCCCCATTTTGCTCCCCTATAATTCAACTATTAATGTAATAAGAAAAATTAATAATAGCTGCCGACTTCGGAGGAAGGGTAGAAGTTAGGGAGAGGGGGAAAGAATTTAGTGCTGCTTAGGCTCCCCGTTTAAATGCTCTATTCAAAGCTGGATGGCTGGTGGGTGTTTCAGTGAAGCGTATGCATGTGTTGGAAGAAGAGAAGCTGCTGATTATACTGGTTTAACTGTGCAACAAGTAGCAGTAAGTTACGAAGATGTAGCTTAGTATAGAGTGGCTATATTATTTATTTGTATGAAGAAGAAATAGGGGTGTTACTAAAACCAGGAGCAGGAGTAGGAGTAGGAGCGGGAGTTGCGGCCTAAAACCGGGAGCAGGAGTAGGAGTAGGAGCGGGAATTGCGGCCTAAAACCGGGAGCAGGAGTAGGAGTAGGACTTCCTGTGTAACAGAGTAGGAGTTGCAGCGTTAAACCAGGAGCATAGGTTCCAAGTGCCACTAAAACTCCATGGCAGTCACCGAATTTACTCAGGAGTAGGAGCAGGAGCGGGAGTTGCGGCCTAAAACCGCAAAGGCACCTCTAATTCCACCTGAGGTTATTACTAGTAGATTTGAGAAATTGGCTGTTGATGTTGTTGGTCCTCTTCCAAAGTCAAAGCACAATTTCCGTTATATTTTGACGGCTATGGATCTTGCTACTGGCTTTCCGTTTGCTTATCCTATGCGAGGTTTCACTGCTGAGGAAACTGCTCTTAATCTTCTTTCAATATTCTCGTTTATTGGCTCCCCACTCTCAATTTTTTCTGATCAGGGCAGCAATTTTCTTTCTCGAGTCCTTCGTTTGTTTATGACAAGTTTGGGGTGCTCAGAATAAAAACATCCCCATACTATCCTGAGTCGAATGGTACACTGGAGCGCTTCCACTCAACCATTAAAGCTATGATTCGCAAGTCTTCAGCATAGGAACATTGGTCATGATGAGAGTCCCTGGGTTGCATGGCAGTTTAGAAGCATCCTGGGAAAGTTCATTTAAAATTATTGACTGCACTTCTGATGTTAACTACTGCATTTCACCTGTTGGATGTAAAACTAGGTCAAAGTCCAAAGTTGTCCATATCAATTTGTTAAAAGAGTTCAAGCCGAATTTTCAAGTGTTTTCTGTTGTTGCTATTCATTCAAATTCTGATGACATTTTGGGTAAAACTTTCTCACCTTCTATTTCTCCTCATCTTAGTCTTGATAAACAATCATCTCTTCATTCTTTGTTATCACAACATTTTGCTATTTTCTCTGAAATTCCTGGGTGTACTGAGACCACATCACATTGCATCTCTGTAACATCTGATAATCCAGTGTGGACTCCGTCCTACACTATACCTGTCCATGTGGAAAAAGGTTTCCAGCAATCTGTAGATGAGCTACTCACTCTAGGCATTATTGAACCTTCACAGTCGCGTTGGTCATCCCCACCTATTCCCATAATTAAAAAGGATGGTTCCATTAGGATTGTCATTGACTACAGGAAATTTCATTTGGTCACACTTGCTGAGCCATTCCAGATGCCTACCATAACTGAAATAATTTCTAGACTTGGAAATGCCACATATCTCTCAAAGCTAGACTTCAAGTTCCCGTGGATCCAGAGTTCAGGCAATACACTGCTTTCACCTGTAGGCATGGCAAATTTCAATACTGCCACATGCCATTTGGACTAAAAAAAATGCTCCAGCAACCTTCCAACTGCTCATGCAAGAGGTACTACGAAATTTGGAATCCTTTAGTTCTGCATACATTGACGATGTCATCATTTTTTTTCTGTATCTTGGGAAGATCATCTCTCCCACATTCATCAAGTTCTGTCCAGGCTGTCATCCCATGGTCTTACTGTCAAAGACACCAAGTGTTGCTGGGGTTTTCCCTCCTTTGAATTTTTGGGTCACATTGTTGGCAAAGGCAAAATTTCTATTCCCGACCCTCGAGTTTTGCAACTGAAAAATTATGTCAGGCCCCAGACAGTCACTTGAAATCATTCCTGGGTCTTGCAAATTTTTACAGGAAGTTCGTGCCTCGTTTCACTGCGCATGCGCAGCACCTGACAAATTTGACCAGACGGGGTTGCACCAAAAACCTTGACTGGAACAACGACTGCAATGATGCATTTTGTTATATTGTTTCTTGTATACCATATATTGTGTCTCTTGTTGTTCTTGTATTGCATGATATTTTTTCGGTGTACTGTGATGCCTCCTTGAGTGGCATAGGTGGATGTGGTGTGACCACCCCACAGCAATATATGTACTACACATGTATTCTAACATTATCTTATTCATGCACACATTTTCACTTAACATACAAACACACATACACAACATATTATCATTGGCTGATACACTCTCAACATTACCTTACAAGGAACTCGTCATTCATGCAAGCATGCCCAGACTCACTATATGTGTACAGTTTCCTTTCATTTTGTCCAGTCTCAGCAGTTTCTTGAAATAAAAAATAAAGCTTTGTACAATTCCACCTAAAGCTCCAACTGTCAACGGGCACCTTGAGGTTATCGAGATAGCTAGTCTCAGGGTTGGTGATTTGCAAGCCTAGCCTTAGCTGCAGAATTGGTGAGGTTAGCCTGCTGAGTACTCAGGTGGCAGCATACCGTGTGAATAGTGTCTCTCTACCACTGGGATAGCAGTTAGTTGTCTCACCACAGTGGAGTCCTGTGTGTTTACAAATCCAGCATCTGGCAGCCAGTTGCATTCCACTCCAGACAGCTACAACCACGTGAACAATGTTATTCAGCTACGGAAATTGAGGCATTGGCTGTGTTGTCTATTATTGAACATTTTGCGTATTTTCTTGTTGGCAAAGATTTCAAAGTGTTTACTGACCACAAGGCACTTGTTCGTGTCTTTCATTCATCTACCTTGAACAATCGACTATGGCGATGGCATGTTCGGCTTGTGGACTTTACGTTTGACATGGTGTATATTCAAGGACATCTCAACGTTCTGGCCGATGCTATAATCGCGGCAGGGCTGGCCCGGCCCACTACTGTGCTGGAACCACTTCAATCTCTTGAAGAAGTCTCTCCATCTTGATTGGGGGGAGATATGGTGTGACACCACCCCACATTAGCAACGTTAACTAATTAAATAGTGATTTACTTTCTGTACCATTAGCTACATCTATTTACCTATGAGCCATTTACAAGCAGCATATTTATTTGTGCATTCAATGCTAAATAGTTTATTTGATAAAAAAAGTTTCACATTGTAGCTCTTTAACCTATTCTGTTCATCCTGTTATTGCTGTATACAAAATTAACTTATTCACAGCACATCTTCTCATGCTATGTATAGACTAAATACACACCACTCACCATTTACCTATACATATATCATTCATTCACTTCTTTTTTCCCTCAGTTCTCAGTTTGTAGCATACTTGAAAGATCTCCTTAAAACTCTGACTACCAAGAGCCTAGCTTTGCTGTGTAACTTAGCTGGGTGCTAGCCTGAAACTCTGGTGGCAGCGCAACTGCGTCTCTTAGGCTAACAGTGACCTGATCCCACCACAATAAGGTAACTGGGATTAAATCCCATAGTAACTACTTGCTGCAACTTTTGAATTGAAAAAAACAACAAAAAAACAAAAACAAGTCATGTTATTTAAATATTTTCTTTGTTATATTCTTTATATAAGTAGTAGCTCTAACACACAATACTCTCACACAACTGGACATACCTTACATTCAGGAAGAATTTGTTGATATTTATTTAGGGTGTGGTTTACTTTGAACTGAGCAATATGTTATAAATTTTGTGAACAGAGAAGCTTTTTATGGCTTTTGTGTATGAAAACAAGTACATCACAAAATGATAGAATATTTGAGTGTATTCAGACTCCAAGGTGTCTTTGCTTTTGATGTGCTGGTAGGCTGCATTGTTGACAGAATAGTTGGTGATCTTATTATCAAGTGCAACTGGTCATAGCATAGTAGAAGTATATGTCAGAGGGCTCCCTGCAGTCTCACCTGTTGTATAACAAATAATTATTTTTACTTATTGCTATAAAGAATGTGGTTAAAATTCCTGTAGAAATCGCTATTTTTCAGAATTATCAATTCCGTTCTCTCGTCAGAGTCCTTGACCATCTAGTAACTACTGCAGTCACTACACCCATCAGTACTGAAGTCATTCTTGCTGTCATCAAACTCCTCGTCACTACCACCAGAGTTACTGCCATCCTGGTCTCTCTGCCATCCTTGTCACTGCCATGCTGTGCCAGGTCAAGAATATTGTCTTCATCACTAGGATGCTGATGCTGAAGTGCCAGTGTTCCACTAGCCAAGATAGCTTTCTACTTGTCTTATAATGAACAGTTATAGCTAAAGTAATATTAGTTTCTAAAAAATTATTCTGTGTACATTGTGAAATAATATTTTCAATTTATACTTTATCAGAAAGAAGTCTTATTGTTGTGACAAAATTTACTCAACATTTTCTTATGGCAGTCTATGTATTTTATAAGCCTAAAATATACTTACAACAATATAGAATCGTCTGCAATTGTGATTAGTGGCGTCCTTGACTCCACAAAGCTGTAGGGCGAAATGGACGCGAAGACGCTTTTTTGACGCATTTTCGCATCCTCCGCGGTTATAGATTTTTCTTAAGACGCGTTTTCGCGTCCTTCGGCATTAATCAGTTAAAGTACAGTACTTATAAGCACAAGCACTAAGTGCTTGAATCCATGCCTTGTGTGTGTGTGTGTGTGTGTGTAATGTGTTTATTGGAATTAAACATACATATCACATGACATTGCATAGGCACATAGGTTCATGTGAATGGGTAGAGTTTGAATTAGGGCTACATGTATGGGTGGAGTATGAGACACTGTAGTTTGTCCAGATGAATGATGAATAGGAAGTGCTATACTACTTAATAGAGGTACAGAAAATGGGACTTGCACATTGGATAGGTTTTGGTTAAAAACAAAACAAAAAAAAAAGAAAGGAAAAGAAAATTGGGGCAGAAGTGCTTTTCTATATTGCAAGAATCTGCAATAGAAATATCCTCAGTTTTCTAGTGCATCCAATTTAGACTTTTGCTTAATCCTCATGAGTTAATTTGAGTTGATTATGAGATACCATAATTGCATCCATGAGTGCATTGATCATTTACTGCATTTATGGTCACACCAACTCAACTTTAACAGACTATAGTGTGGATGTGTGGGAGTGAGAGTGATGTATGTGGGTGAAGTGAGAGACAGGTGTGTAGGTAAAGTGTGAGACATGTGTAGGTGGAGTAAGAAACATGTGCGTTGGATTGTGGGGCAACCTACTGGTAGGAAGAAATGAAAAACTTTAGATGCCGTGTTTAGGCCGATTTTCCCATAAATAATGCAGCAGTGTAAAGCTGATGGGTAAGGAGTCATCAACAATGCCTATACTTAAATAGTGCAGCAGTGTATTGATTATGGGTAAGGAGTCATCGTAAGGAGTCATCAACAATGCCAAAAATAGTGCAGCAGTGTATTGATGATAGGTAAGGAGTCATCAACAATGCCAAAAATAGTGCAGCAGTGTATTGATGATGGGTAAGGAGTCATCAACAATGCCAATACTTATATAGTGCATCAGTGTATTGCTGATGGGTAAGGAGTCATCAGCCAATACTTAGATTCCTATGGACAGTCACATTTAGTGGCTGTTCAATTGAACACATATATTTTACCTATTGCAATACACTGCATTATCTATACTAGCAGTCATATCCTAACCAATTGTACCACAATATACATCTGAATTATATTGAACGCAATGCAAAGAGCAAAAATTGTTCCCTATTTAATGGTATGTTGTGTTAGATTGTAGCTACTGTGTTAGATTGTAGCTACTGCTACTACCCCAAGTGTGATCCCTTCAAGAGATAGAAGTTAAGTTTAAATCATAATATTTCGGCTTGTTGGGCCTTCTAGTGGTGAATGAATAAAACTCAGAAGAGATGATTGATGTTTGTGTATGTGATGATTAATATTAATTGTGTTGACCTGTGAACAAAACTTGTTTGTGTATTTGTGTGTGATGATTAATATTAATTGGTGTTGACCTGTGAACAAAACTTGTTTGCGTATGTGTGTTGAATTGGTGTTGATTGACCTGTGTATAGCTCAGTCTGACCACCAAGTTAGCTCTGCTGGAATGACAATGCTCACCCCTACATGTCAGAGAAAGATAAAGAAAAAGAATTAGAAGGAAGAGAATTAAAGATAAGGTGGGGGGTGGAGTGAGAGAAGGCTAAATGAACAGGATACACACATGATGGCTAAATGAAGATACACACACGATGGCAGGTTTTTCGAGCGCCTGACGAGGACGAGGAAGGCGCTCGGAAAACCTGCCATCATGTGTGTATCCTGTTCATTTGGCCTTCTCTAACTCCACCCCCCCCCCCCCCCCCCCCCCCCCCCCCCCCCCCCCCCCCCCCTCCTCCTCCCCCACCCCCCCTCCTCCCCTTTCCCTCCCCC